>UMGG01084824.1_pt1 | contig 31874 bp, 30 predicted proteins | sample 1965211 | NCBI WGS metagenome assembly UMGG01 (sample SAMEA4836064, study PRJEB28245) | human gut metagenome | biome: gut microbiome; material: fecal sample | place: Denmark | collected 2008 | reverse complement strand
AGAGCCTTGTCCGCCCATGCGGGCGGGTCGTCATCTCAGGCTATGAGCACAACGCCGTCACGCGGCCGCTGCACGCGCTGGGCGCGGAGGTCATCGTCGCCGCCGCGCCGCTTTTTTCGCCGCAGGAGACGGTCGAAGCCTTCGAGCGCGCGCTTGCGCATGAGCCCGATGCCGTTATCTGCACACATGTCTCCAATGTCTTCGGCGCTATTTTGCCAATTGAGCGCATCGCGCAGCTCTGCCGCAGCGCAAGCGTGCCGCTCATCATCGACGCGTCTCAATCCGCGGGCTCGCTGCCGATCGACTTTTCCGCGCTCGCGCCCGCATTCCTTGCCATGCCGGGGCATAAGGGACTTTACGGCCCGCAGGGGACGGGGCTGCTGCTCTGTGGCAGCGACGCGCTCCCGCTCATTGAGGGCGGCACAGGCAGCGAATCGCTGCGCCAGAGCATGCCGGACTTTCTTCCCGACCGTCTGGAGGCAGGGACGCACAACGTTCCTGGCATCGCGGGGCTCGAAGCGGGCATCGCCTTCGTGCGCGCGCAGCGCCCGGAGCGCATCCTGCACCACAGCCGCGCGCTCATCCGTCGAGTAGGAGAGGGCCTCGGCAAAATTCCAAATGTACACGGATTTCTCTCGCTGGAGGCAAGCTTGCAGGCAGGGGTCTTATCGTTCACGGTGGACGGCCTTTCGCCAGAAAGTGTCGCCGAGGAGATGGCAAAGCGCGGTATCGCGCTGCGCGCGGGGCTGCACTGTGCGCCGTTCGCGCACAAAACGGTGGGCACTTTGCTCGACGGAACGGTGCGGTTGAGCGTTTCCGCCTTTAATCGCGAAAGCGAGATCGACACGTTTCTTTCCTCTCTGCGCGCGATCGCGGCAGGTCAGGCAAAAAACTGAGATTTCATAGAAAATTCATCGCTCTACCGTTGCAATTTGGAGTGTTTCATTTTAGAATAAGTAATAACTATTGCTTAAGGGGAGCGTGCCTATGGAATTTGTCATGCCCATCCTGGAAGGCGCGTGGCGCTATGTGCTCACGCTCAGGATCTCGGACTATCTTGATATCGCGCTGATGGCGTATGCGATCTATTGGCTTTTAAAGCTTGTCGGCACGTCGAAGGTCGAGAGCGTCGGCAAGGTGATTTTGCTGTTCCTGCTGGCGCTGATGCTCTCGGACGCGTTCTCGCTCAACGGAATTTACTTCCTTTTGAGCCATATTCTCTCGCTCGGTGCGCTGGCGCTCATCGTGCTCTTCCAGCCCGAGATCCGCCGCCTCATCGATCAGCTCGGCTCGAGCCGCTGGCGCTCGTTCAACCCCTTCGCGCGCACGCAGCAGGTCTCGGCCATTGAAAACGCCATCGCGCAGACGGTGCTCGCCTGCACGGAAATGTCCAAAACGCGCACGGGCGTTCTCATCGTCTTCGAGCGTGAAATGGCGCTGGACGACATCGCCCGCACGGGCACAATCGTCGACGCGCGCGTGAGCAGCGAGCTTCTCAAAAATATTTTCTTCGTTAAGGCGGCCATGCACGACGGCGCGGTCATCATGCGTGACGGGCGGCTGCTCGCGGGCGGTTGCATGCTGCCGCTCTCGAAAAACGTGAACCTGAGCCGCGACCTTGGCATGCGTCACCGTGCGGGCATCGGCATGAGCGAGAATTCCGACGCGGTCGTCGTCATCGTCTCGGAGGAGACGGGGACGATCTCCGTCGCCATCGGCGGCCTCTTAAAGCGCCACCTGATGCCCGAGACGCTCGAAAAGCTGCTCATCAATGAGCTTGTCCCGCAGGAGCCCACTGAACAGGACGACAAGCTCCACATGAAGCTCTTGAAGCTCCTCAGTGCCGGAAAGGGGGACAAGGACGATGAAAAGTAAGCGCCGCAAGATCTTCTACGTTGCATTGTCCATCCTCATCGCGGCAACGATCTGGTTCTACGTGAACAACAAGGAATCCGTGACCGTGTACGTCCATGACGTGCCGATCGAATTTCTCAACGAGGACACGTCGCTTGCCGACAAGGGCCTCATGCGCATCAGTGGGGACGAGGATATCACCGTCGATTTAAAGCTCCAGATGCCGCGCAACGTCGTCTACGACTTTGACACGAGCGAGCTGCGGCTCGTGAGCGACCTTTCGACCATCACCTACGCGGGCAAGCAGTCCGTCAGCTACACGATCCTGTACCCTTCGAAGGTCTCGTCGAACAGCGTGAAGGTCGAATCGCCGACCATCCGCACCGTTCAGGTCGAGATCGGCGAGCTCAACAAGAAGGACATCGAGATCCGCTGCAAAGTCGTCGGCAATGTGGCCGAGGGCTACATCGCCGGCACGGTCGAGATGCTGCCCGAAACGCTCGAGGTGCGCGGCCAGCAGGCTGACATCATGCAGATCAGCTACGCGCAGGTCACGCTCGACATCGAAAATGCATCCTCTACGGTCGTGGAGCTGCTCGACTATGAGCTCTATGACTTCAACGACCAGCTCATTGAGAGCAAGAACATCCATCCCATGAGTGAAAACGTGCAGGTGACGATGCCGGTGCTCAAGGTGAAGGACGTTCCGCTGACCGTCAACTTTATCGAATCCGCGGGCTCGCGGCTCGAGAATTACACCTATACGCTCAGCCACAGCAGCATCACCCTTTCCGGTGATGCGACGCAGATGGCAGGCATCAGTGAGATCTCGCTCGGCACGCTCGCGCTTGAGGACGTGCAGGGCTCGGAGACGCTGACCTATGATATTCTCATTCCCGACGGGGTGAACAACTTAAGCGGGATCACAAGCGCTACGCTCACGATCAGCAGCGGCGACATCAGCACGAAAGAGGTCGAGGCGACGCACTTCAGCTACGAGAATTTCTCAGGCGATCACACCGTCACCGTCGTGACCTCGTCACTGCCCGTCACGCTGCGAGGCTCCGCAAGCGACCTTGAGGCCATCTACGGCAGCGAGGTCCACGTCATCGCAGACCTATCCGACATCGCCGCCGACAGCGGCAGCTACACCGTTCCCGCCCGCATCGAGGTGAGCGGCTACGACGTGGGCGCGGTCGGCACTTACGAGGTCACCGTTCACATCAGCTAAGCCAATTCGCAAAAGGAGACAGCATGACTCAGATCGCAACAGTAGAAAAAATCCTTCCCGGCGGCATGGCGGAGATCTCCGTCCTGCGCAAGTCCGCCTGCGGCCACGACTGTGAAGAGTGTGCGGGCTGCGGCGTATCGGGTGCAAGCGTGCGCGCTGTCGCGCGCAACGACGCCCGCGCGGAAGTGGGGCAAAAGGTCGTGGTCGAGAGCAGCACGAAGAATCTGCTCGGCGTGATGCTCCTCGTCTATCTTCTGCCGATCGTGCTGTTTCTTGTCGGCTACTTTGCGACCGGCGCGCTCGAAAGCGAGGGACTGCGCTACGTCGTCGCCATCGCGGCGTTTTTGGTCGGCATCATCCCCGCGATCATCTGCGACCGCCGCACGAAGAAAAACGGCAAGCTGACGTTCACCATCGTGCGTCTTTTCTAAGGCATGTTTGGTTACATCAGGCCGTCCAAGCCGCACCTCAGCGAGCAGGACGAAGCGCGCTTTCAGTCCGTTTACTGCGGGCTGTGCCACGAGCTCGGGCGAAAGTACGGCTTTGCCGCCCGCTTTGTGCTGAATTTCGACTTCACGTTCCTTGCTATTCTGCTCTCCGACGCGCAGGAGCCGGAATGCGAGAGCTGCCGCTGCGCGGCGCATCCGTGCAAGGCACAGTGCGTCATGGTGCACACCGTCGCGCTCGAAACGGCGGCAGACCGCAGTCTGGTGCTCGCCTGGTGGCAGCTTCGCGACCATATTGAAGACCACGGCTTTTTCAAAGCCATCCCATACCGGCTCGCGGCGCTTTTGCTGCGCGGCGCTTACCGCAAGGCGAGGACGTTCGTGCCGGAATTTGACGCTTCCGTGCAGCGGCACCTGAACGATCTGCACGAGCGCGAGCGGGAGCACTGCGCCTCGCTCGATCAGGCCGCCGAGCCTTTCGCCGCGCTGATGGCGGACATCGCCGACTGTGTCGATGACGAGATGCGGCGGCGCGTGATGAAGGAAATTTTCTACCACCTCGGCCGCTGGATCTACTTGGTCGACGCGGCAGATGACTTTGAAAAGGACGCGCACTCGAATTGCTACAATCCGCTGCGCTATCGCTATGAGCTTGATGGCGACAAGCTGGACGAGCAGAGCAGGGAAGCCGTGGCCGCCTCGCTCGACCTCTCCGTGCACCGCATGGCGAGCGCTTACGCGCTGCTCTCCTGCGGCGTGTGGACAAGTATTTTAGACAGCATTTTTTACGAAAGCCTTTACGGGATTGGCAATGCCGTTCTCAAGGGCACGTATCATAAGCCCCCGCGCAGAATACACTTCCGCATCAAGGCGGAGAAAAACGAGGAAACCGTATGAATGACCCCTATCAGATCCTAAATATCCCGCCGACGGCGACTGACGAGGAGGTCAAGCGCGCTTACCGCGACCTTGCCCGCAAATACCACCCGGACAATTACCACGATAACCCGCTGGCCGATCTCGCGCAGGAAAAAATGAAAGAGATCAACGAGGCCTATGACCAGATTCAGAAGCAGCGCAAGGCGTCTTCCGCCGCCTCGCAGAGCCACTCCTACGGCTACGGCAGCGGGAATAGCTATGGCAACTCCGCTTACGGCGGCGCCTATGGAGCGGGCTCGCTCGATCAAGTGCGCATGGCGATCAACCGCGGCGATATCTCGCTCGCTGAGCGTCTCTTAAGCGGCGTGAGCGACCACAACGCGGAGTGGAACTTCCTGATGGGCGTGGTCTGCTCGCGGCGCGGCTGGATGGACGAGGCCAAGCGCTATATGGAGACCGCCGTGCAGATGGACCCGAACAATCCAGAGTATCAGAACGCGCTCTCTGCGCTGACGGGGGCGGGCTACCGGCCCAACGGCTTCCGCTCGGTCCACACGGCCAATTTTGATGACAGCGCGTGTCTGCGCTGCTGCGCGGCATGGTCGTGCTGCACGCTCTTTAGCGGCGGCGGATGCTATTTACTGCCCTGCATTTACTACTGATTTTTGTTTAATCCTGTACTTTTCAGTTTTGTGTTTTTACTATATCATGGAGGAGAAGAATCGTGGTCAAAAGTATGACTGGCTATGGAAGAGCCAAAAAAACGCTCTCCAATCGCGATATCACCGTCGAGGTGCGCTCTGTCAACAACCGCTATCTTGACTGCACGGTGAAGCTGCCGCGCGCCTACATCTTCGCGGAGGATGCCATCAAGGGACGCGTGCAGAAGGCCATCTCGCGCGGCAAGGTCGATGTGTTCGTCACCATCGACTCGACCGGCGCGGATGAAGAGGTCGTCGTGGTCAACGAGGGTCTGGCGCGCAGCTACTTAGAGGCGCTGCGCAAGCTCTATGAGATCGACGGCGGGAATTACCTTCAAAAGCAATCCTACGTGGCGGACTTCGCCCGCATCCCGGACGTGCTGACCGTCACGAAGGCGGAGGAAGACTTAGAGTCCGTTGGCGCGGACATCTGTGAGGTGCTTGACGAAGCGCTCGCGTCCTATAACCAGATGCGCGCGATGGAGGGGAAGAAGCTCGCCGAGGACATCGGCGGCCGCCTCACGACCATCGAAACGCTCACCGGCAAGGTCGAGGAGCGCTCGCCCGAAACGGTGCGCGAGTACCGCGAAAAGCTGACCGCGCGCATGCAGGAGGTCCTGCAGAGCACGACGATCGACGAATCGCGCATCCTGACCGAGGCCGCCATCTACGCCGACAAGATTGCCGTGGACGAGGAGACCGTGCGTCTGCGCTCGCACGTGTCGCAGCTGCGCGACATGCTGCTCTCCGACGAGCCCATGGGCCGCAAGATGGACTTTCTCATTCAGGAGGTCAACCGCGAGAGCAACACCATCGGCTCGAAGTGCAACGACGTCGCCATCGCGCGCGATGTGGTCGCGCTCAAGGCGGAGGTCGAAAAGATCCGCGAGCAGGTGCAGAACATCGAGTAAGGGGCAAAGCAAATGAAGCTGCTGAACATCGGATTTGGCAACATGGTGTCCGCCGAGCGCCTGATCGCCGTCGTCAGCCCTGACAGCGCGCCGATCAAGCGCCTCATTCAGGAGTCGCGCGAGCGCGGCATGCTGATCGACGCGACCTACGGCCGCAAGACCGCGTCGGTGTTCATCATGGACAGCGACCATGTGGTGCTCTCGGCCATCGCCGCTGACAAGCTGATCGCAAGGCTGGGCGTGGAAACGCTCGCCATGGAGGAGGAAGCATAGAAAATCATGTACAAGGGGAAAACATTCATCATCTCCGGCCCATCCGGAGTGGGCAAGAGCACGGTGCTCAAGGAGTTATTTCAGGATCGCGACGATCTTTATTTCTCCGTTTCCGCCACGACGCGCCCGCCGCGTCCCGGCGAGATAAACGGCGTCCACTATCACTTTACCGACGTCGACGAGTTCCGCAAGATGATCTCGGAGGACGCCTTTTTGGAGTATGCCGAGTATGTCGGCAACTTCTACGGCACGCCGAAAAAGTTTGTCGACGAAGCCATGGAGCAGGGGAAGGACGTCGTCCTCGATATCGAGGTACAGGGTGCCTTGCAGGTCGTGCATAAGCGGCCTGATGTCGTACGCATCTTCATCGCGCCGCCTTCGTGGCAGGCGCTTGAAGAACGCCTGACGAGCCGCGGCACCGACAGTCCCGAAAAGGTGCAAAAGCGCCTCGTGCGCGCAAAGGTCGAGCTCCAGACCGCCAACACTTACGATTATTTCGTCATCAACGACACGGTGGAACGCGCCGTGCGCGAGATCAACGCCATCATGCTCGCCGAGCACTGCAAGCCCGCCGAGCGCATGGCTATTTTGTCTGAATAAGTTCAAAAATCAGCCGAAAAGGCAGAAGGAAGTAAATTATTATGATGCTTTATCCCGCAATGAGCCTGCTCAACAAGTACGTTGAAAACCGTTATCTGCTCGTCAACGTGGTCGCGCGCCGCGCCCGCCAGATCGCCGAGCAGGCCGACGAAGAGGGTTATCCCCTCTGCGAAAAGCCGGTCACCACGGCCATCAACGAGGTCGCTGCCGGTAAGCTCACCGCAGAAAACATCGACACGCACATCGCAAAGTAAGTCTTGAATAACGCAAAGGGGGAGACTGTATGACAGAGAAAATGCTTGCTCGCGTCGCAGTCTCTTCCGTTCCTTATGCCGCCGACCGGCTCTACACCTACCTTGTGCCGGACGAGCTCATCGGCAGTGCCGAGGTCGGCAAGCGCGTGACGATCCCCTTTGGGCGCGGAAATCGACGCGTGGAGGGCTTTTTGCTCGAAGTCGGGCGCGAGGCGGCGGCATCGCCGCTCAAGCCCATCGACGCGGTGCTCGACGACGCGCCGCTGCTGGATGCAAAGGACATCCGCCTTGTGCGGTGGATGAAGGCGCGCTATTTCTGCACGTATTACGACGCGATCAAGACGATCCTGCCCGGTGGCGTGTGGCTCCAATACCGCGAGCTGTGGCATGTGAACGGCGAGATCAGCGCGGAGGATGCGCTCTCGTCCGTCGCGCCGGATTCCCTTGAGGAAACGCTGCTGCGCGCCATGCTCAGCGCCAAGGAGATCGATCGCGGCGCGCTCGATGAGCTTGGCGGCGAAAAGACGGCAAAGGCGCTCCGCTCGCTTGAAGCCTGCGGCCTCGCCGTGCGCGAAACAAAGCTGCGCCAGCGCTTGCAGGATAAGTCCGTGCGCATGGTGTCGCTCTGCGTCAGCGCGGAGGACGCGCTCGCCGCAGTCGAACCCAAGCGCCGCAGCGCACCCGTGCGCTATGCGGTCGTCGAGCTTCTCAGCCGCGAGGGGTGCCTGTCCAGCAGCGAGATCAGCTACTACACCGGCGCGACGATGCAAACGCTGCGCGGCCTCAAAAAGGCCGGTCTTGTCGAATTTTCTGAGCGTGAGGTGCTGCGCGTCAGCCGCTATGATGATGCGCCCGCGCGCGAGGACATTGTGCTCAACGGCGAACAGCAGGCCGCTTTCGACGGCCTCTGTACGCTCTTAGGCCGCGAGGGCGGCAGCGCCGCGCTGCTGCATGGCGTGACCGCCAGCGGCAAGACGCAGATCTATATCAGGCTCATCGAAGAAGCGCTCGCGCGCGGCAAGACCGCCATGCTGCTCGTGCCGGAGATCACGCTGACGCCGCAAATGCTGCGCCGCTTTACGGCGCAGTTCGGCAGCGACGTCGCAATGCTGCACAGCGCGCTGCCGCTCACCGAGCGCTACGACCAATGGAAGCGCATCCGCCGCGGTGAGGTGCGCGTCGTGCTGGGCACGCGCAGCGCGGTGTTTGCACCGCTGCAAAACCTCGGGCTCATCATTTTGGATGAAGAGCAGGAGACGAGTTATCAGTCCGAAAATCCGCCGCGCTACCACGCGCGCGACGTCGCGCAGTTCCGCTGTGCGCAGAACGACGCGTTGCTGCTGCTCGGCTCGGCCACGCCGACGATTGAAACGGCATACGCCGCCAAAAACAGACGCTATCAAGTCTTTTCCCTTCATAAGCGGTTCAACGATCTGCCGCTGCCCAAGGTGCTGATCGCCGACATGAAGGACGAGCTGCGGCAGGGGAATGAGACTTCAATCGGTCATGCGCTGCGCGCAGAGCTTGAAAAAAACATTGAGCGCGGCGAGCAGAGCATTCTGTTTCTCAACCGGCGCGGCAGCGCGCGGATGCTGCTGTGCGGCGAGTGCGGCTACGTGCCGCAGTGTCCGCGGTGCAGCGTGCCGATGACGTACCATTCCGCCAACGAACGGCTGATGTGCCACTACTGCGGGCACTCTGAAGCCGTAGTGGACAGGTGCAGCGAGTGCGGGGGACTGATGAAGCGCGTCGGCTCTGGCACGCAGAAGGTCGAGCAGGAGCTTTTTGACCTGTTCCCAAAGGCTAAAGTGCTGCGTATGGACGCCGACACCGTCGGCGCGTCACGCGGACATGAAGCGCTGCTGCGCGAATTTGAAGAAAAGAATATCCCCATCCTTCTTGGCACGCAGATGGTTGCCAAGGGGCTGGATTTTGAAAACGTGACGCTCGTGGGTGTGCTGGACGCGGACCTTTCGCTTTACGCGCAGAACTACCACGCCGCCGAGCGGACGTACAGCCTGCTGGCGCAGGTCGTCGGCAGGGCCGGACGCGGCGAGCGCCCGGGCCGCGCGGTCATCCAGACCTACCATCCCGAAAACGAGGTCATTCAGGCCGCGGCGAAACAGGATTACGAGACGTTTTACCAAAACGAGCTGCGCATGCGCTCGCTGCGGCGCTATCCGCCGTTTGCAGATCTGTTCACGCTGACGGTCTCAGGCCTTGATGAGCTGCGCGTCATCGCCGCTGCCCGCGCACTGTGTGACGCACTGCGCTACGCCTGCTCTCAGCCGCCGCTGAAAGACTTGGAGGTCGAAGTGCTCGGCCCCGCGGGCGCGCCGGTCGTGAAGGTCAACAACCGCTATCGCTATTGCGTCTACCTGTGCGGCAAGGGCGGCAGCGTGCTGCGGCGCACCGTCAGCGAATATCTGCTGGCATTTTACGCAAGAAAAGAAAACCGCGGTCTCGACATTTTTGCCGACTGCAATGCTTTACAATAGAGAAAAGAGGATGAAATTATGGCTATTCGCAAGATCCACGAAGTGGGCGACCCCTGCCTTACAAAGGTCTGCCGCCCCGTGACGGAATTCAACGACCGGCTGCATGAGCTGCTCGACGACATGGCGGACACACTGGAGGAGGCCGGTGGCGTCGGCCTCGCCGCCCCGCAGGTCGGCATCCTGCGCCGCGTCTGCATCGTGGAGGATGAGCAGGGCGAGATCATCGAGCTCATCAACCCCGAGATCATCAAGACCGAGGGCGAGCAGACGGGCCTCGAGGGCTGCCTGAGCGTGCCGGGCAAGTACGGCATCGTCACGCGCCCGATGGTCGTGCGCGTGCGCGCGCAGGACCGTTACGGCACGGAGTTTGAAGTTGAGGACGAAGAGCTGACCGCGCGCTGCTTCTGCCACGAGATCGAGCATCTCGACGGCCACCTCTACACCGAGCACTGCAAAGTCCTCACCGACGAGGAGCTGGAGCAGTATATCCGCGAGCAGGAAAAGGAGCTGGACGAGGAATGAGGATCGTCTTCATGGGCACGCCCGACTTTGCGCGCACGATCTTAGAGCGTCTGGTCGCGGACGGGCACGACGTGTGCGGCGTTTTCACGCAGCCGGACAAGCCGCGCAACCGAAACAAAGTCACGCCAAGCCCTGTAAAGGAATATGCTTTGTCGCAGAATATCCCCGTTTTTCAGCCGGTGACGATGCGCGACGGCACGGCGCTTGAGGATTTCAAGACCCTCGCGCCCGAGCTCGCGGTCGTCGCGGCCTATGGTCGCATCCTACCGGAGGAAATGCTCGCCGTGCCGGTGCATGGCTGCATCAACGCACACGCGTCCATTCTGCCGAAGTACCGCGGCGCAGCGCCGATTAACCGCGCCATCTTAGACGGCGAAAAGGAGACCGGCGTGACCGTGATGCACATGGCGAAAGAGTGCGACGCGGGCGATATGATCTTAGTCAAAAAGCAGGCCATCCGCCCCGACGAGACGGCGGAGGACCTGTTCAAAGAGCTCGCTGTGCTCGGCGCGGATGCGATCGCTGAGGCCATCGTTGAGATTCAAAACGGCACGGCCCAGCGCGTGCCGCAGGACGAGTCGCAGGCGACGTATGCGCCCATGCTCTCGCGCGAGCTTTCTCCCATCGATTGGACGAGAAGCAGCACGCAGATCATCGACCAGATCCGCGCGCTGATCCCGTGGCCCTGCGCCGCGGCGAGCATTCTCGGCGCGAACACGAAAATTTTCCGTGCCGTGCCGCTCGGCGAAACGAAGGACGTGCCTGGCATGCTGTGCGCGCGCAAAAAGGGCATCGAAGCCGCCTGCGGCGACGGCAAAAGCATTCTCATCACGGAGCTGCAGCCCGACGGCGGCAAGCGCATGGCAGCGAACGCTTTTCTGAACGGCAAGCGCATCGCCGCGGGGACGGTCCTCTATGCGTAAGGGAAATACCGCAAACGCGCGCGAATGCGCGCTCTCCGTTCTGGTCGCCTGCCGCCGCAACGGTGCGTGGGCGGACGCCGCGCTGAAGGCGCAGCTCGGCAAGTGCGCACTGAGTGCTCAGGACGCGGCGCTTTGCAGCCGCATCGTCTACGGCGTGATGCAGAACGAGCTGCTGCTGAACTGGTATTTGAGCGCCTACTGCACACAGAAGCTCGACCATTTGCAGCCGCCACTTGCCGACATTCTGCGCATCGGCGCGTACCAGATCTTGTTTTTGGACAAGGTGCCCGACCACGCCGCCGTCAGCGAGTCCGTGGAGCTCTGCCGCACGAACGGACGGAGCGCCGCGAGCGGGCTCGTCAACGCCGTGCTGCGCAAGGTCGCGCAGAATAAGTCGAATCTCCCGCCGCTGCCGGAGGGGAATATCGCACGATTGAGCGTCGCCTACAGCCACCCGCAGTGGCTCGTCAAAAAGCTCGTGTCTCTCTTGGGAACCGAGGAAGCGGAAGCGTTTCTTCGCATCGACAACGAGGCTTCGCCCATCAGCGTACAGGTCAACCCGCTCAAAACGAATGAAAAAGCGCTCGTCGACGAACTTCGCGGCGAGGGCGTCTGCGTCACGCCGCACCCGTGGGTGCCCGGATGCCTGGAGCTTTCCGGCACGGGCGACCTAACGACGCTCAGCGCTTTCTACAATGGCCGCTTCACCGTACAGGACGCGGCGGCACACCTGATCGTCTGCGCCGCGGACTTTGCGCGCGGGCAGAGGGTGCTGGACGTCTGCGCCGCTCCGGGCGGCAAGTCGTTCGCCGCGGCATTCGCGATGGAAAACGAGGGGAGCATCCTCTCGTGCGATCTACATGAAAACAAATTGAAGCGCATCCGCGAGGGCGCGCAGCGCCTCGGCATCACGTGCATCGAGACCGCCGCCGTCGACGGCCGCGCGTTCCGCGAGGAATGGGCAGGGAAGTTCGACGTCGTCATCTGTGATGTGCCGTGCTCGGGTCTTGGCATCATCCGCAAAAAGCCGGACATCCGCTATAAGGACGCGCAGGAATTTTCCGCGCTGCCGGAGCTCCAGCGCGCGATCTTAGAGAACAGCGCGCGCTATGTGAAACGCGGCGGCCTTCTCGTCTACTCGACCTGCACGATCCTGCCCGAGGAGAACGAGCAGGTGACGGACGGCTTTTTGAAGGCACACGACGAGTTTACTTACGAAGCCTTTTCGCTACCGAACGGCGTGAGCGCGCCGGGGCATTTGACGCTCTGGCCGCAGCGCAACAATACGGACGGGTTCTATCTCAGCCGCATGAGGAGAAAGACGCATGACTGATTTAAAGTCAATGACATTGGAGGAAATCACCGCGGCGCTGCGCGCGATGGGCGAACCGTCGTTCCGCGGCAAGCAGGTCTTCACCTGGCTGCACCGCGGCATCACCGATTTTGACGAGATGATGAATATTCCCAAATCCCTGCGCGAAAAGCTCAGGGCGGAGTACTACATCACCGTGCCGACGGTCGCGCGCAAGCAGGTGTCGAAGCTCGACGGGACGATCAAATACCTCTGGGAGCTGCAAGATGGCAACTGCATCGAAACGGTGCTGATGTCCTATCACCACGGCAATACGGTCTGCATTTCCTCGCAGGTCGGCTGCCGCATGGGCTGCAAATTCTGCGCGTCCACGCTGGCCGGCAAGGTGAGGGACTTAACACCGTCGGAAATGCTCGATCAGGTGCTTTTCACGCAGCTTGACTCCGGACGCGAAATTTCCAACATCGTCCTGATGGGCATCGGCGAGCCGATGGACAACCGGAAAAATGTGCTGCGCTTTTTGGAGCTCATCAACCATCCCGACGGGATGAAGATCGGCATGCGGCACATCTCGCTTTCCACCTGCGGCGTGGTGCCGGGCATCGACGCGCTCGCGGAGGACAATTTGCAGCTCACGCTGTCCGTTTCGCTCCACGCGCCCGACAGCGCGACGCGCAGCCGCATCATGCCCGTGAACAACGCCTACGACGTGGAGGAGCTGTTCGCCGCTTGCCACCGCTATTTTAAGAAGACCGGCCGCCGCATCTCGTTTGAATACGCGATGATCGACGGCGTGAATGACCACGACTGGCAGGCCGACCTGCTGGCCGAAAAGATCCACGGCATGCCGGGGCATGTGAACCTCATCCCGCTCAACGACGTGGTCGAGAGCGAGTTCAAGCCGAGCAAGCGCGTCGCGGCATTCCAGAAGCGCCTTGAGTCCCACGGCCTGACGGCGACGGTCCGCCGCAGCCTGGGCGGCGACATTGACGCCAGCTGCGGACAACTCCGGCGCAAAGAAATGAAAGCAAGAGAGGGGGCCGCGCAATGAGAGCCTGTGGAAAAACCGACGTCGGTCTGCGGCGGCATGAAAATCAGGATACCTTTGCCGTCGAGCAGGGCAAAAAGCTGCTCATCGCCGTCGTGTGCGACGGCATGGGTGGCGCCGAGGGCGGACAGATCGCAAGCTCTGTTGCGGTGGAGACCTTTATGAAGGAAATGCGCGCGCTCATCCGCGCGGACATGACCGCCGAGCAGCTGCGCGAGCTCGCGTCGTTCTGCGTGGCGAAGGCCAACACGGCGGTCTATCAGCGCGCGCTGCAAGACCCCGCCTATCAGGGCATGGGCACGACGCTCGTCAGCGCAGTGGCAGAGGAGAAGTACGCCATCGTCTGCAACATCGGCGACAGCCGCGCGTATTTGATCCGCGGCGGCGAGATCACACGCATCACGCACGACCACAGCGTCGTGCAGACGCTCGTGGAAAACGGCAACATCACCGCCGAGGAGGCGCGCACGCACCCGAACCGCAACCTCATCACCCGCGCGCTCGGCCCAGACGAAAACACGCTCTGCGACGCGTTCGAGGTCTCGTTCACCAAGGGGGACAAAATTCTCCTCTGCACGGACGGCCTTGTCGTTACCGCGACGGACGACGAAATTTGCCGCGCCGTGTGCGCGGGTAAGAGCGCGGAAGAAAGCCTTGACGATCTCATTGCGCTCGCCAAGGCGCAGGGCGCGCCGGACAATGTGACGGCTGTGCTCATTGAACACGAGTAAAGGAGGTGGCACCGTATGAACAATATGATCGGAAAAATGCTCGACAACCGCTATGAGCTGCTCGAAGTCATCGGCAGCGGCGGCATGGCCGTTGTCTACAAGGCCAAGTGCCACCGCCTGAACCGCCTCGTGGCGGTCAAGGTGCTCAAGAGCGACCTTGCCGAGGACGCCGACTTCCGCCGCCGCTTCCGCGACGAGTCGCAGGCTGTCGCAATGCTCTCGCACCCGAATATCGTCTCGGTCTACGACGTCAGCCGCGGCGAGACGGAGTATATCGTCATGGAACTCATCGACGGCATCACGCTCAAGCAGTATATGGAAAAGCGCGGCCAGCTCAACTGGCGTGAGGCGCTGCACTTCATCACGCAGATCATGAAGGCGCTCTCGCACGCGCATTCGCGCGGCATCATCCACCGCGACATCAAGCCGCAGAACATCATGGTGCTTCGCGACGGCAGCGTCAAGGTCGCTGACTTCGGCATCGCCTGCCTCGCCAACTCCGCCAACACGCTCACGCAGGAGGCGCTCGGCTCGGTGCACTACATGTCGCCCGAGCAGGCGAGGGGCGACCGCACGGACGCGCGCTCGGACATCTACTCCGCGGGCGTCGTGCTCTACGAAATGCTGACGGGGAGACTCCCGTTCGAGGGCGACAACGCCGTTTCCGTCGCCATCCAGCACCTTTCCTCCGTGCCGCTCTCGCCGCGCGAGATCAATCCCGACGTGCCCGAAGCGCTTGAGCTCATCTGCATGAAGGCGATGGCCTCCGATTTGGAGAAGCGCTACGCCTCAGCGGATGAAATGCTCGCAGACCTTGAAGAGTTCCGCAAGAATCCCGAGGTCGACCTCGACTTCACGATCGAAGACCTGCACCGCGAGACCGTGGACGAGCCCACGCAGTATATCCCCGCCGTGCACACCGTCTCCAAGGCACAGAAGGTGCAGGAGGCGGACGACGAGGAGGACGAAGAGGCATCCCCGCACAAGCTGGGCACGCGCAAGCTGCTCACGATCATCGGCGCGGCGGTGGCCGCGGTGGCACTCATCGTGCTGCTCTGGCACGCGATCTTCAGCGATCTTCTCGGCGGCGAGCAGACGCCGACAGAGTATGTGGTGCCGTATCTCATCGGCATGACCATCGACGAGGCGAACGAGGACGAAAACGTGAAGGGTATCTTCACGATCGAACAGATCGGCCAGCGCGCGAGCAGCAAATACGCGGCGGGTCAGATTATCGAGCAGTCGCCCGAGCGCGGCAAGACCGTAAAGGGCAACCGCGTCATCTCGGTTTTCGTCAGCTCCGGCGCCAAGACGGAGAAAATGCCGAATCTCGTCAACAAGGAGTACCGCGACGCAACGCTCCAGCTCACCAACCTTGACTTGAACCTTGTCGTCAACGACCCGGTCGAGGAATACAGCAGCATCACGAAGGGCTATGTCATCCGCACGATCCCCGAGTACGGCGAAACGCTTCAGGAGGGCGACAGCGTCACGCTCGTCGTCAGCAAGGGCGAGCAGCCCAAGCCCGTGACGGTGCTCTCTTTCATCGGCATCGACATTGAGATCGTCCGCCAGCAGGTCACGCAGACCGGCCTTGTCGTCGGCGAGGTGACGCAGCGCGCATCCGACGAGCCCTACGGCACGGTCATTGAGCAGAGCATCAACGCCGAAACGAAGGTGGACGCGGGCACGACCATCAACTTCGTTATCAGCGAAGGCCCCGCCATGCCGGACTACGGCGATGACGCCACGACCTCCGGAGGGGAACCGCAGCCGTGAGAGGAAGAATACAGCGCGCACTGAGCGGCTTCTACTATGTCAAATGCGCGGACGGACAGCTCTACACCTGCAAGGCGCGCGGCAAATTCCGCAGGGAGGGCATTTCGCCGCTCGTGGGCGACGACGTCGAATTCTGCGAGGTGCCGGGCGGCGAAGGCCGCATCGACGAAATTCTGCCGCGCCGAAACAGCTTTGACCGCCCGAGCGTCGCCAACATCGACCAGATGGTCATCGTCTGCTCACAGGCGATCCCGAAGACCGATCCATATTTGGTCGACCGCATGACGGCCATCGCCGCGCTCAAGGGCTGCGACGTGCTCATCTGCATCAACAAGTGCGACTTAGACCCCGCGGACGCGCTGCGGGAATACTATGAAAACGCGGGCTTTCGCACCGTCAGCGTCAGCGCGGAGACGGGCGAGGGCATCGAGGCGCTACGCGCCCAGCTCGTCGGGCGGCTCTCCGCCGTCACAGGCAACTCCGGCGTTGGCAAGTCGAGCATTCTGAATGCGCTCGACCCCAGCATGTCGCTCAAGACGGGCGAGGTGAGTCAGGCGCTCGGCCGCGGACGGCACACGACGCGCCATGTTGAGCTCTACGAGCTACCCTGCGGCGCGGAGATCATCGACACACCGGGCTTTTCCTCGTTCGAGACGACGGGGCTCAATTTGGAGCTCAAAGAAAAGCTGCCCGAGTGCTTTTTGGACTTTTTGCCCTACCTTGGCGACTGCCAATTCGTCGGGTGCAGTCACACAAAGGAAAAGGGCTGCTCGGTGCGTCAGGCCGTAAAAGATGGCAGGATCGTCAGAGGGCGGCATGAAAGCTACTGCCGACTCTACGACGAGCTCAAGGACCTGCGCGAATGGAACGCGGGCAGTCAAAAACGACGCTAACCGAAAATAAAATGGACAAAGGCCCGCTTCCTTTCGGAAGCGGGCCTTCGCCATTTAGAGAGATGAGAGAGGGATCAAATATCAATCCTGAAACAGGGGGGTGGAGAGGTAACGGTCGCCGGTGTCGGGCAGCAGGACAACGATGGTCTTGCCCTTGTTCTCGGGACGCTTGGCGAGCTGGATACCGGCCCAGACGGCAGCGCCGGAGGAGATACCGACCAGCACACCCTCGCTGTGGCCGACAAGCTTGCCGGTGGCAAAGGCGTCGTCATTTTCGACGGTGATGATCTCGTCATAGATCTTGGTATCAAGAACGTCAGGCACAAAGCCCGCGCCGATGCCCTGGATCTTGTGCGCGCCCGCAACACCCTTGCTCAGAATGGGGGATGAGGCGGGCTCGACGGCGACGACCTTGACGTTGGGGTTCTGCTCCTTGAGGAACTTGCCCGTGCCGGTCAGCGTGCCGCCGGTGCCGACGCCGGCGACAAAGATGTCGACCTGCCCGTCGGTGTCTTCCCAGATCTCGGGACCGGTGGTCTCATAGTGCGCCTTGGGGTTCGCGGGGTTGACAAACTGGCCGGCGATGAAGCTTCCCGGCGTCTGCGCGGCGATCTCTTCAGCCTTGGCGATGGCACCCTTCATGCCCTTTGCGCCGTCGGAGAGAACGAGCTCTGCGCCGTAGGCCTTCATCAGCTGGCGGCGCTCGATGCTCATGGTCTCGGGCATGACGATGATGATGCGATAGCCGCGTGCGGCGGCCACGGATGCAAGGCCGATGCCGGTGTTGCCGGAGGTCGGCTCGATGATGACGGAGTCGGGCTTCAGCTTGCCGCTTGCCTCAGCGTCATCAAGAATGGCCTTGGCGATACGATCCTTGACGGAGCCTGCGGGGTTGAAGTATTCGAGCTTGGCGAGGAGCTTGGCCTCGAGCTTTTCAGTCTTTTCGATGTGGGACAGTTCGAGAAGCGGGGTCTTGCCGATCAGCTGGTCCGCAGAAGTGTAAATCTTGCTCATAATGTTTCCTCCTGAACGATGTACGTTCTATATCAAAATTTTATTGTTTGTTTTATAGGTTTCGGTGATCGCTTGCATCTTATGTTCTGCCGCGGCGACATCGGAACGGGTGAAGGAATGAATTCACGTTCATTACCAACCTTTCGAGTAGGTATGTAGGGATTATACGATGCATGTTTCGATTTGTCAAGAGGATATTTCAAAAAATTCTATTGAATTCCCATAAACCATGTAATATAATAGGAATATCAAAAGTTGAAAAAGGCCGACTCCCGTATGCCTTTCAACGGATGTGCTTAGAAAGGCGTGAACATACTATGATGATTTCAACCAAAGGCCGCTACGCGCTGCGCGTGCTCATCGACATGGCCGAGCACCAGACCGACGGATACATCCCGCTCAAGGAGATCGCCAAGCGGCAGGACATTTCGGAAAAGTATTTAGAGAGCATCGTCAAATCGCTCGTCAAAGGCGGCGTGGTCGAGGGCATGCGCGGCAAGGGCGGCGGCTACCGCCTGTGCAAGAGCCCGGATCAGTTCACGACCGGCCAGATCCTGCGGCTGATGGAGGGCTCGCTCGCCCCCGTCGCTTGCCTCGAAGCCGGCAGCTCGCCCTGCGACCGCGCAGGGGAGTGCCGCACACTCTCGCTCTGGGCGGGACTGAACGATGTCATCAATAAATATCTTGATCAGTACACGCTCGCGGATCTGCTGCGCGAAGATGGGGATTATGATTATGTAATATAATTACAGTTTCCCTGCACCGTGCAGGGGGACGCGGATAAGGGGGCCATTCTCTCACGTGAGAGAATGGCCCCCTTGGACCCCCAAGAGAACGCAAGGGGCTCTGCCCCTTGACCCCGCCATTGCAAGAGAGCAGCTCGAAGAGCTGCACGCGCTGCGCAGTCGGGTGCGGTGTACATGGCTTCGCCATGAATCTTCTGCAAATCGTAACTACTCTCAACCGCGCCTTACTATCGTGAGGCGCGAGTGACGTTTGCTCGGCGGCAGACTGCTTACCGAATGCGGCATTGCTGCGCTCGCCGCATTGATGAGTACCTCGATAGACGATGATTAGGTGTACTTCTACAAGATGGGCAGATCTCTGGGGGTTCCAAAGGGGGTGTTCTCTTTCGCGAAAGAGAACACCCCCTTTGACTCGCTCCCCTGCGCGCGGCGCAGGGAAACCCTTTGCACTTCTTGCAAGAAGAAAATAAAAGACTTCCTTTTCTAAAAAATCTCTGTTACAATACAGTATACAAATACTAAATCGCAAGGAGAACTTTGATGAAAAAGCTGCTTTGCCTTCTTCTGACGCTCGCTATGACGCTTTCGCTCGCCGCCTGCGGCAGCAAGGCGGACGACAAGACGCTGGAAGAGGACGATCCCACACAGGCGGAGACGCCCGTCGACGACAAGCAGGACGAGCCTGCCGCGGATGACGCGGACAAAGACAATGCGTCCGACGCTACAGAGATCGAACCCGACGCAAACAAGGGCGAAAAGCCTAACGAGGCACAAAAGCCCGCGGAACCGACCAAGTCCGACAGCAAGAAGGACGAGACGCCCGCAAGCAAGCCGTCCGAACCTGCTAAACCTGCCGAGCCCTCCAAGCCCGCGGAAACACCGTCGGAAACACCTGCGGCGCAGGACACCGGCGCGCTCTCACTGCTCACGTCTGTCTGGAGCACGTACAGCGAGGATGACAAATTTCCCGCCGCGGGCGGAGACGCAGAGCACAGCGTCGACGGCGCGCCCGGCAGCTTCGATGTGTCGAACGCTGACAACCTGACCTATCAGCTGACGTTCCCGTCCGCCGACGTGTCGCTCATCGACGGCGCGGCATCGCTCGTGCACATGATGAACCTCAACACCTTTACCTGCGGCGCGTTCCACGTCAGTGACGCGAGCAACGTTTCGACCGTCGCCGCCGACATCCGCAGCGCCGTGCAGGGCAAGCAGTGGATGTGCGGCTTCCCCGAAAGGCTCGTGATCCTCACGTCGGGGCAGTACGTCGTGTCCGTCTACGGCAACGAGAGCCTGGTCAATACGTTCCGCGATAAGTTCGTCGCCGCCCACAGCGGTGCGAGCACCGTCTATGACGAGGCCATCGGCGCGTAACTTCATCAAAAAAGGAAGCGCAAGCAAAATGCTTGCGCTTCCTTTTTACAATTCGATGATCTGGCAGGGGACGGGGATGGGCAATTCCTCATGTGTGGAGAGGATCACGATCTTCGTCTCTGCCGCGCGCAGGATGGCGCGCATCGCGGCCTCGCGGTTTTCCGCGTCGAGGCCGGTGAACGGCTCGTCGAGCGCGATGGCGTCAGACGGCGCGAGCAGCGCGCGGGCGAGCGCTAGCCTACGCTGCATGCCGCCGGAATAATCGCGTACCTTCTTTTTCCTCACGTCGCCAAGTCTCAGTTCTTCCAGGAGCGCCTGCGCCGCCGCGGCGTTGTAATTCGCTCCGAGGACGAAGCGAAGATTTCCCTCTGCGTCCAGCCCTTCGAGCAGGCGGTTTTCCTGAAAGACCGCCGTCCAGCGAAATTTATCGCCGTTGACCGTGCCGCTGTCCGGCGTTTCCAGCCCGAGCAGCACGCGCAGCAGCGTCGTCTTGCCGATGCCGGAGGGACCGAGCAGACGCGTCACACCGACACGCGCGGTAAAGGAAATGTCGTCAAGCACGGTGTTCTCGCCGTAGCACTTGCAAAGGTGTTCGACTCGAAGCTCCATCATGCGCCCATCCTTTCTGCGATCTTGTCCACGAGGAGAAGAAACAGCTTTTCAAACGCCGCCGAGATCAGCACGATCGCCGCCGTCCAGGCGAAGAGGTCGGCGGTCTGGAAGTATATCTTCGCGTTGTAGAGCTTCTCACCGATCGAGCCGCTGGAGAGGGCGATGACCTCCGCCGCGGTGCCGGCCTTCCAGCAAAGGCCCAGCGCCGCACTGACGGCGGAGCGGAAGTAGGGAAGCACCTGCGGCAGATACACGCCCCGCAGCGTGCGCGAAAACGGCACGCGGAACACGCGCACCATCTCCAGAAGAGAGGCGTCCGTGCGCCGGATGCCCTCAAGCACATTTAAGTACACGGGCGGGAAGACCATCAGCGCCGCGATGAACAGCGGCAGCGTTCGGCTGGAGAGCCAGATAAGCGCCAGAATGATGAACGACGCCACCGGCACGGTCTTGACCGCCGCCACGAGCGGCGCAAGCAGCTCTTCGACGCGCGAAAACCGCGCGGAAAGCGCCGCCAGCACAACTGCCAGCGCGCAGGAAAGCAAAAAGCCGCCCAGAATGTGCATGCTCGACGTGCCGATGGCGCACCAGAACACCGCCGTGCCCGCCAGCGAAATGAGCCGCGCGAGCGAGGATACGGGAGAGGGGAGCAGCAGCGCGCCGTGCGGGTATGCCGCGTGCAGTGCCATCGCGGCAAGCTGCCAGACGATCAGCCAGAAAGCGACTGCCCAGAGATGCACGTTCTGCTTTTTTCCGCGCATGATCATCTCTCCTTTCCTTGAAATACGGCGGCGGGACAGCGCCCGCCGCCGCAAAGAATTTATGCGAAATAGAAGCTGTTATCCGGCATCTCGCCGCCGACAGCGGCGGGAGACGCATTGTAGAGCACCTCTAAATAACCGGGCAGCGCCTCAAGAAGGTCTGCCCCCGTCAGGCAGACGATGTTGCAGTAGGGCAGTGCCTTTTCCGCGACAGCGGCGTCCACGATGCTGTATTCGCCGATGAGCGCGGCGGCGTCCGCGGTGTTGGCATTGACGTAGTCAACGCTTGCGGCGTATTCCTTCAGGAATTCGTTCACGGCCGCGGGATTTTCCTCCACGACCGCGCGGCGGGCAACAATGACGCCCGTGATAAGCGCCGAGCCGTTATCGAGTGCGTCCCATTCAGCATTCAGATCGAGCGCCATGCGCAGGCCCTCGATCTTGCTCTGCGCCACGGTGACGAAGGGCTGGGGCAGGAGCGCAACGCTCGCCTGGCCGGAAGCCAGCGCCGCGACACACTCGCTGTGCTCGCTCTTCCAGTCGATCGTCACATCGTTATCGGGATCGATGCCGTTTTCCGTGAGAAGATAGCGCAGGGCGTATTCCGGCGTAGAGCCCTTGCCCGCCGCCACGATGGTCTTGCCCTTCAAGTCGGCCATGGAGTGCACGCTCTCGCCGTTTTCCACGATGTAGAGAACGCCGAGCGTGTTGACCGCCAGCACCTCGATCTCGCCCTCCGTCTTATTGTAGAGCACGGCGGCGAGGTTCGCGGGCACGCAGGCCATGTCGAGCTCGCCCTTGAGGAGCGCGGGCGTCACTTCATCCGCAGAACCGGCAAGGGTAAAGGTATATTCATTGCCAGTCGTTTCGCCGCTTTCGCTGTCCTTCATCAGCTTCACAAGGCCCATGGCCGTAGGGCCTTTGAGCGCGGCGATGGAATAGTTCGCAGGGGTGAACTCCTCCTGTTCGGTCTGCTGGTCGTCCTGCGCGTCGTTCGGCGTCTCATCCGCCTTCTGTCCGCAGGCGGCGAGCGAGAAGACGAGCGCAATCGTCAGGCACAGGGCCAAGAGATATTTGAGATTCTTTTTCATTGTTTTTCTTCCTTTCCGATGCTGCCCTCGGGCGCGTAGACCGTTTTGGCGGTGATGCCGTCCAGACGGCCGATCTTGCCCGACAGGGCGGAGATGACGTTGCCCGGCGCGTCGAGCGCCACGCTGATGATATTCACGCCCTTTTCGCGGTACGGCACGCCCATGCGCCCGATGATATACTGACCGTACTGGTGCAGAAGCTCGTTGAGCGGCTGGACAGAGCTTCCCCCGCGGACGATGATGGCCAGCACGGCGACTCTCGTTTCCATTAACGCATTCTCCTTTGTCAAAATAAAAATCATCCCTTCCGCCGTTCAGCAGAAGGGATGGAAACAGCAAATGACGACGCAGCAGGGCTGTGTCTTTGTTTTCCCTCTTCTTGTGGCTCGGAACGCATCCTCGCTGTCAGAACGGTAGAATGAATCTGGTTCGCCGCCGGTCAGAGTAGTCTTCCCGGAAGGCAAAGCGATGATACCACACTTTCGCCGCAGCGTCAAGATGGCGGGACAATGGTATCGGATAAGCTGGAAAAAAGGCCAAAAGAAAACGTCCGTGAACAGTGCAAGGCATATAAATTCCATTGACTTTTTCGGCGTTATCTTATACGATATGATTAACGCACAAGTTTTATACGCAGGGCTGGATCCCGGCCCCGGGAAGTCAGCTCTGTGATCTCACAGGGCTGATTTTTGCTATTTGGGGAGAAATGAGAGGGAAGCGCATGCCATATTACGCACACATCCGGCAGGATGAAAACGGCGAGACCATCTATCAGACCGTCGCGGAGCACCTGACAGGTACAGCTGCGCTGTGCCGAGAGTTTGCCGCCGACTTCGGCGCAGAGGCGGACGGAGATCTGATGGGGCTCGCGCACGATCTCGGCAAATGCACTGACGCATTCCAGAAGCGCCTGCTTGAAGGTGGTCCCGTTGTCGACCACACCACGGCGGGGATGCTACCTGTATAAAGATGAAGCGGCCCAGCGCCGCCGCGTGCGTCGCCGGTCACCACGGCGGACTTTTGGATGTCGGAAATCTGAGGACCGCCCGCGCGGGCGAGGCTACGCTCTCCGGCCGGTTCAAAAAGGGCGTAGAGGGACACTATCTTGAGCGCTGCGGCGAGAGCGGCGTGACACTGCCAACTCTTCCGCCTGAGACGCCGGAACGGGATCCATTGAAAGCGTCGTTTCGGACAAGGATGCTCTATTCCTGTCTGGTGGACGCGGATTTTCTCGATACGGAGCGGTTCATGGACGGCGAACGTGGGCGCGGCGGATATGACGATCTTCCGACGCTGCTAAGGCGGCTGAAAGAATACATCGCGCCGTGGCAAAATCCCAAAACAGCGCTCAACAAGCTGCGCTGCAAAATTCTAAACATCTGTCTGGATACAGGCAGTAAACCAAAAGGCATTTACACTCTCACCGTGCCGACCGGCGGCGGAAAGACGGTCGCGTCGCTCGCCTTTGCGCTGCGGCACGCAGTGGCGCACGGGATGAAGCGGGTGATCTACGTCGTGCCGTACACGTCGATCATCGAGCAAAATGCCGAAGTATTCCGCGAGATCCTCGGCGACGGCAATGTGCTCGAGCATCACTCAGGTGTGCAGTTCGAGCTTTCCGACGGCGCGTCGCCCGAGGAGGTGCGCCGCGCGCTGGCGGCGGAAAACTGGGACATGCCGGTCATCGTCACAACGGCGGTGCAGTTTTTTGAGTCCATTTACGCAAACCGTTCGTCAAAATGCCGCAAGCTCCATAATCTTGCCGACAGCGTCATCATTTTTGACGAGGCGCAAATGCTGCCGCTTTGCCATCTGCGGCCCTGCGTGGCGGCGATGGCATCGCTTGCCGAGCAATTCCGTTCAACGCTTGTGCTGTGCACAGCCACGCAGCCGTCGCTCGGTGACCTGCTGCACACCTATGCGCCAAGCTGCCCTATCACAGAACTGTGCCCGCAGACGGCGGAGGAATACGACAGCTTCCGCCGCGTGACGTTTCGGCAGGAGGGCATCTTGGAGGACGATGTACTTGCGGAAAAGCTCAGCGAGCACCGGCAGGTGCTTTGCATCGTGAACAGCCGCAAGGCGGCGCAGAGCATCTTTGCGCGCTTGCCGCAGGAGGCGAGCTTTCACCTCTCGACGCTGATGGTGCCCGCACAGCGGCAGACGCTTCTCGATGAGATCCGGCGGCGCCTAAAGGCGGGGGAACCGTGCCGCGTCGTGTCGACCTCGCTGATCGAGGCGGGCGTGGACGTGGACTTTCCCGCGGTGTACCGCGAGCTGGCTGGGCTGGATTCCGTCTTGCAGGCGGCGGGGCGCTGCAACCGCGAGGGGAAACGGGCACCGGAGGAAAGCATCGTCACCGTCTTCGAGCGGGCAGAACTGCCGCCGCTTCTGTTCCGCACGGCGGTGGGCGCAACACGCCATGCGCTGAAAGACGGGCGAGACCCCGCCGTGCAGGAAACCATGCAGCGCTATTTCCGCGAACTGCGCGCGCTGAGCGGGGAAACACTTGACAAGTACGGCATTGTCAAAGCCTTTGAGGATGGCATCAACGGCTGCGAACTGCCGTTTCGCACCGTGGCGGAGAATTTTCATCTGATCGATCAGAACACGCGCACGGTCTATGTCCCGTTTGGCGGCGGAGCGGCGCTCATCGAACGGCTGAAAGCGGGCGAGTGCTCCAAAAAGCTCTACCGCAAGCTGGGGCGCTACGCAGTCTCGGTCTACGAACCGCATTTTCAAAAGCTCTATGCCGCGGGCGCGCTGCTGACCGCGCGAGAGGTCCCTGTGCTGGATGAAGACAGTGCGATCTTAAACGATATGAGTCTGTACAGCGAAATGACCGGCCTGACGCTGGAACCGGAGACGGGGAAAGCGGAGTTTATCTGAAAAATGGGAGAAGGACGGTTTCCCGTCCTTCTCCCTGCGAACATACTTATTTCAAATTATATTTCAACCCACGCTGCTTTCAGCGACGGAGAAACTATACACGAAAAAAATGCACCTGTCAAATTCTCTAAGCAAAATCATATTACTTATTTCTTATTATAAAAAAGCGATTGACGATTTGAAGAATAAGTAGTATTCTCTAAATAGAAAATGATGAAAGGAGTGGTTCTATGGCAATTCAAGTAGAAGTCTGGGGAGACTACGCATGCTTTGCGCGATGCGAACTGAAGACGGAACGCGTCAGCTATGACGTGATGACGCCCTCAGCGGCGCGCGGGCTGCTGGATAGCCTCTATTGGCACCCAGGGCTCCGTTGGGTGATCGACCGCATCCATGTGTGCGCCCCCATCCGCTTCACCAACATCCGCCGCAACGAGGTCAAGGATGTCATCAGCGCCCGCAGGGCAAAGACCGTGATGGAAAAAGGGCAGGGGGAGCTGTACCTCGCCGCGTCGGAGAGCATTCAGCAGCGCGCGGCTATGGTGCTGCGGGATGTACACTATGTCATCGACGCGCACTTCGACACGACGGACGCCGCTGCGCCCGGCGACAATCCCGGCAAGTTTCAGGACATGATCAAGCGACGGCTGGAAAAGGGGCAGTGTTACAGCATGCCGTATTTCGGCACGCGGGAGTTTCCCGCGCAGTTCCGGCGCTGCACGGAATTGCCGCCGTGCCCCGATGAGCTCAAAGGCACGCGCGACCTCGGCTGGATGCTGTGGGATCTCGACTACAGCGATCCTGCGAACATCACGCCGAAGTTTTTCCGCGCGAGCCTTGTCGACGGCGTGATGACTGTTCCGCCGCCAAACAGCGGGGAGGTGAGAGGATGATCCTGCAAGCGCTGACGCGGTATTATGAAGACCTCCTCTCGCGCGGCGAGATCGCCGCGCCCGGCTGGGCCCCTGCCAAAATCAGTCTCGCACTTTACATAAACGAAAACGGTGAGCTGACGCAGATCGTTCCGACAATGGTGGAAGGGACAAAGGGTAAAAAGACGGTCATGCAGCCGCAGCTGATGGTGCTGCCGGCGGCGGTGAAACGAACGGTCAGCATTGCCTCGAACTTTTTGTGGGACAATTCCGCTTATTTGCTCGGCATCGACCAGAAAGGGAAGCCGGAACGCAGCCGCGAGTGCTTTGCCGCAGCGGCAAAGCTGCACCACGCGGTGCTGGATAGCGTCGATTCGCCCAATGCCCGCGCAATATTGGCTTTCTTCGACACTTGGAGGCCGGAGCACGCGGCAGAGCATCCGGCGCTCATCAGGCAGCTCGACGATGTGACTGCGGGCGGTAACCTCGTCTTTCGCGTGGATGGCCGCAAGATCGAGGAGGATGCCGCTATCCGCGAGGCATGGCAGCGGTATCGGGACGGCGGCGAGAGCGGCGTCAAGATGCAGTGTCTCGTGACCGGAAAAGAGGATGAGATGGCTGCTGTGCACCCGTCGGTCAAGGGCGTGCGGGACGCGCAGTCCAGCGGCGCGGCGCTGGTGTCGTTCAACGCTCCGGCGTTCTGCTCCTACGGACGGGAGCAGAACTACAATGCCCCAGTGGGAAAATATGCCGCCTTTGCCTACACCGCCGCACTGAATCATCTGCTTGCGGACAGCGACCACGTCCAGCACATCGGCGATACGACAGTCGTCTGCTGGGCAGAGGGCGCAGATGATGCCTATCCCGGCTTTTTCAGCGCCGTGATTGGCGGCGGCACATACGGCGGCCTGTCGGACAATGATCTGCGCGCGGCGCTCAAACGTCTGGCGAATGGGCTGCCGTGCGACGACCTCGGCGTCGACCCGAATCGACCGTTTTACATTCTCGGTCTCGCGCCCAACGCGGCGCGCCTTTCCGTCCGCTTCTTTCTGCGCGACAGCTTCGGAAAGCTGATGGAGAATGTAAACGCGCACTATGCAAGGCTGGAGATCGCCGGTGCAAAATATTCGATACTCCCTTTGTGGGCTCTGCTGAACGCAACCGTACGAGATTCCAAAAAACAGGTCCCCAGTCCAGTTGTGTCTGGGGCAACGGTGCGGGCTGTATTTTCAGGAACTCCATACCCTGTATCTTTGATGGAAGCTGTCTTGCTTCGCATTCGTGCAGAGCGAAACGTTACTTGGGAGAGAGCCGCTATTTTGAAGGCCTATTTGGCAAAGAACTACGAACGAGGAAGCGATCATTCAATGTTTTCGGAGGTGACAAGTGTGCAGTTAAATGAAGATTGTAACTATATGCCATATCTTTTGGGCCGTCTCTTTCGAGTGATGGAAGAGATTCAGCTTGCATCGATGGGGTGGGGCGTGAACCGGAGTATTAGGGACAGCTATTTCAACTCGGCGGCATCAACACCGAGGAGTGTATTTGGCAAACTGTTCTCCTTGAGTAATTACCACCTGAAAAAACTCATGCGAGATAAGCCAGGATTAGGGAAAAAGCTCGGAGACTTGGAAAGTGATCTTGCTGCGCGACTGACCACACCACCACCGGCGCGATTCACGCAGGAAGAAACAATCTGTTTTTATCTTGGTTACTATCATCAGTGTAATGGCAAAAAGGAGGAGAAAGAAAATGTCTGATCCCATCAAGAACCGTTATGAATTTGTGGTGCTGTTCGACGTGGAAAACGGCAATCCGAACGGTGATCCCGATGCGGGCAATATGCCGCGCGTCGACCCCGAGACCGGCTATGGCCTTGTGACGGACGTTTGCCTCAAGCGCAAGATCCGCAATTATGTTGAAATGGCAAAAGAGGGCGAAAAAGGCTACCGCATCTACATCAAAGACGGCGTACCGCTGAACTCGAGCGATAAAGAGGCCTGTGCCTACGTCGGCGCAGACCCCGATAAGCTGAAGGAAGCCAAGAAAAAGGACGAGCATCTGGATGAAAAAATTTGCGACTTCATGTGTTCCAATTTCTACGATATCCGCACGTTCGGCGCGGTGATGACGACCTTTACCAAGGGTGCGCTTAACTGCGGTCAGGTGCGTGGGCCGGTGCAGCTCGGCTTTGCCCGAAGCATCGATCCCATTCTGCCGCAGGAGGTGACCATCACGCGCGTCGCCATCACGACCGAGGCGGACGCGGAAAAGAAGAACACCGAAATGGGCCGCAAGTACATCGTGCCTTACGGCCTCTACCGCGCGGAGGGCTATGTGTCGGCGAATCTCGCGCGCAAGACGACCGGCTTTTCGGAAGAGGACCTCGAACTCCTGTGGACGGCTATTTTGAACATGTTTGAAAACGACCATTCCGCCGCGCGCGGCAAGATGGCCGTGCGCGAGCTCATCGTCTTCAAGCACAACTGCGAGCTCGGCTGCGCTCCGGCGCACAAGCTCTTTGACCTTGTCAAGGTCGAACACAAGGACGGCGTGACCGCGCCGAGAAGCTACGGCGACTACACTGTCAGCGTGGATGAAACACACCTTCCCTCCGGCGTGACTTGCACGCGGATGGGGTGATCTATCAGGACGAGGACTTCCTCCAGCTTTCCGGCTTACAGCATTTCAAATTCTGCCGCCGCCAGTGGGCACTCATCCATGTAGAAAAGCAATGGGCGGAAAACTACCACACAACGGACGGCGCGATCATGCACGAAAACGCGCATGACGGCTCATTCACCGAAAGCAGGGGCGACCTCGTCATCACGCGCGATATGCGCGTCTTTTCCCGCACGCTCGGCGTATCAGGCGCGTGCGACGTGCTGGAATTCCGCCGCGGCGAGACGGGCATTCCGCTCAAAGGCCGCGAGGGCCTGTGGCAGCCCTATCCCGTGGAGTATAAGCGCGGAAAGCCGAAAGAGGGCACGGAAGACACGCTCCAGCTCTGTGGGCAGGCGATGTGCCTTGAAGAAATGCTCTGCTGCGAGATCCCGTGCGGCGCGCTCTATTACCGCGAGCCGCGGCGGCGCACGGAAGTCGACTTCACCCCTGAGCTGCGGCAGGAGGTGCGTGCCCTCCTTGAAGAGATGCATGCGCTCTATGCGCGCGGCAGCACGCCGAAGGTAAAGCCGACAAAGGGCTGCAACGCCTGCTCGCTGAAAGGATTGTGTCTGCCAAAGCTGATGAGAAGCAAGTCCGTTTCCGCGTATCTGCGCGGCGCAATGGAGGGAGAGCAATGAGACAGCTTTTGAACACGCTTTTTGTCACATCGGAGGACATTTACCTCTCGCTGGACGGGGAAAACGTTGTGGCGAACCGCGGCGGGGAAGCGGTCGCCCGCTATCCGCTGCACACACTGCAAAGCATCGTCTCATTTTCCTACGCGGGCGCGTCGCCCGCCCTGATGGGCGCATGCGCGCAGCGGGAGATTGGACTTGCGTTCTGCTCGCCGCGCGGGAAATTTCTCGCCCGTGTAGCAGGTCAGGCACAGGGGAACGTCTTGCTGCGGCGGATGCAGTACCGCGTGGCGGACGACCCGTCGCAGATCTGTCGCGTCGCCGGAATGATGATCTTCGGCAAGGTCTACAACGCAAAATGGAGCGTAGAGCGCACGCGCCGCGACCACGCCATGCGCATTGACGAATCGCGCTTTTCAGCCGTGTCCGACCAGTTACAGGGGCTTCTGCCGCAGATCGCAGCGGAGACGTCGCTCGACAGTCTGCGCGGCCTCGAGGGTGTCGGTGCGGCGGCATATTTCAGCGTGCTGGACGACATGATCTTGCAGGGAAAAGAGACGTTTTTCTTCCGCGAGCGCAGCCGCCGTCCGCCGCTCGATGCGTTCAACGCGCTGCTGTCGTTTGCTTACAGTCTGCTCGCGCACGACTGCGCCTCGGCGCTTGAAAGCGTAGGGCTGGACGCCTACGTCGGATATCTCCACCGCGACCGGCCAGGGCGGGAATCGCTGGCGCTCGATTTGATGGAGGAGCTGCGCCCGTGCTTTGCCGACCGCTTTGTGCTCACGCTCATCAACAACCGTGTGCTCAAAGCGATCGATTTTGACTTCCGCGAGAGTGGCGCGGTGCTGCTGACGGACACAGGGCGCAGGACGTTCCTGCAGAAGTGGCAGGAGCGAAAAAAGGAGACCATCACGCATCCGTTTCTCGAGGAAAAGATACCGTGGGGTCTGGTACCGTATGTACAAAGCCTGCTGCTCGCGCGGTACCTGCGCGTCGACTTGGACGACTATCCGCCGTTTTTATGGAAGTGAGGCACCTATGCTGGTTCTGATCACCTACGATGTGAACACGAGCGACGCCGCCGGACGCGGGCGGCTGCGCAGAATCGCAAAGGAATGTGTCAATTACGGTCAGCGCGTGCAGAATTCGGTGTTCGAATGCCTGCTGGACACGGCGCAGTGCCGGAAGCTGCAAAATGAACTCTGTAAGATCATTGACCCAGAAAAGGACAGCCTTCGATTTTACTACTTGGGTAAGAAGTACGAGAATAAAATCGAACACTTCGGCTGCAAGCAGACGTATCTGCCCGAGGAACCGATGATCTTATAGTGCGAAGCACAAGTGCGCAGAGATCACTTGGGCGGTTCGCACCCAAAATCCGCATGATTTTCCTGCATCAAAAAGGAGCAGAATGCCCTGACAGGCGGCATTCTGTGCAAAAGCATCTGAAATTTGTCTGTTATCGCAAAAATGTGCATAGTGATTTGTACACTTTTGCTGTCGCGCCCCGCAAGGGGCGCGTGGGTTGAAATGAAACTGCTGAGTTTGTCACCGACATTTCCGTCGTCGCGCCCCGCAAGGGGCGCGTGGGTTGAAATGATGAAAAACGTATCTCCGAACCAATCCATAATAGTCGCGCCCCGCAAGGGGCGCGTGGGTTGAAATTTCTAATAGGTCCGGTTTTGCTTTGAAGGGCGGCTGTCGCGCCCCGCAAGGGGCGCGTGGGTTGAAATACACTGATGACTTTTGGCATCCCCTTAGCGATGACCGTCGCGCCCCGCAAGGGGCGCGTGGGTTGAAATTGGATTAGTTATAAAGGAAGAAGACGGAGGCTTAAGTCGCGCCCCGCAAGGGGCGCGTGGGTTGAAATCAGTTTGTAGGGGTTTTTGCAATAGTTATCGATATAGTCGCGCCCCGCAAGGGGCGCGTGGGTTGAAATTTTATGTGTTTTTGATGCCGTCCGCGATTTTGCTGGTCGCGCCCCGCAAGGGGCGCGTGGGTTGAAATATGAATCCGCTGGATGTTGCGGATTACCTGTCTACGGTCGCGCCCCGCAAGTGGCGCGTGGGTTGAAATTTCGTCTGCCCTTCACCCGCGGCCGCCTGAGCATCAGTCGCGCCCCGCAAGGGGCGCGTGGGTTGAAATATAATCACATCAAAACAAAGGTCAATGCGACGGGTCGCGCCCCGCAAGGGGCGCGTGGGTTGAAATGTCTTATTTTTCTTATTATAACCCTGCTGCTTTAGTCGCGCCCCGCAAGGGGCGCGTGGGTTGAAATACGTTCAGAGCGTGACATGCTACCTATTGCACCAGTCGCGCCCCGCAAGGGGCGCGTGGGTTGAAATCAAAGTTGTGCGTATG
>UMGG01028942.1_pt1 | contig 32898 bp, 10 predicted proteins | sample 1965211 | NCBI WGS metagenome assembly UMGG01 (sample SAMEA4836064, study PRJEB28245) | human gut metagenome | biome: gut microbiome; material: fecal sample | place: Denmark | collected 2008 | reverse complement strand
GTTTTCAAGACCGCCGCAATCGACCACTCTGCCATCTCTCCGAAAATCCGTCCGGCTTTAGTCGGACGATTTTCTGTATTTCTTCCGCGGAGAGGACGAGATTCGAACTCGTGGTAGAGAATAACCCCTACGACAGTTTAGCAAACTGTTGGTTTCAGCCACTCACCCACCTCTCCAGTGGTTCGCTTTTGCGAGTGCAAAGATATATCAGATATTTCAGTCTGCCAAATTTTTTGGGATGTTTTTTTGCAGTTATTTTTCACAATATATGCAAGTCGTTGTCTGTCAGCGGTGGTTGCGGAACGTTGTGGTTGCGGAGTTTTGCAATGCGGCAAATTTTAAGTATGTTTGCATATGCATCTCGGCAGAGCAGGCCCAATCAAGTATGGATGCTTTGCGCTCGATTTGCACTGTCTTATGGTGAAAAATAAGGATATGGGAGAAACTGCGATATCATTGGTGGAGTTTAATCGGCGCATCGGCGGCTTGCTGCACGATGCGTCGGTGCAGCGGTGCTGGGTTGTGGCTGAGACAAGCGACGTGCGTCAGAGCGGCGGTCACTGCTATCTTGAGTTGGTGCAGAAGGATGCACAGACGGGGCAGACGCTTGCCCGTATGCGTGGCATTGTCTGGGCGAGTGTGTATGCCCGTCTGCGTTGTGAGTTTGAGAGAGCCACGGGGCAGCCGTTTGCGTCGGGAATGAATGTGATGGTTGAGGTCAGTGCCAATTTCCATGAGCAGTACGGGCTGTCGGTGGTGATAACCGGCATCAATCCCACTTATACGCTCGGCGACATGGCCCGTCAGCGACTGGAGATACTCAACCGGCTGAGGCGCGAGGGCATAATTGATATGAACAAGCAGTTGCCGTGGGCCGACGTCGCTCAGCGTGTCGCTGTGATTTCTGCCGCTGGCGCTGCCGGATATGGCGATTTTATGAATCAGCTTCACAACAACCCGTCGGGCATCAAGTTCTACACGTGTCTTTTCCCGGCGGTGATGCAGGGGCAGAACACGGTGACGTCGGTCATCGCCGCTTTGGAGCGCATCAACGACTATGCCGATCTTTTCGACTGTGTGGTGATAATCCGTGGTGGCGGCTCGACAAGCGATTTGAATTCGTTCGACAACTATGACCTTGCTGCCAACGTAGCGCAGTTTCCGTTGCCGGTGATATGCGGCATCGGGCACGACCGCGACAATACGGTGGTCGACTCGGTGGCGTCGGTGAGGGTGAAGACGCCCACGGCTGCCGCAGAATGGCTGCTCGACCGAGCGCAGTCGGCTCTCGACCATGTCAACGCACTCACAGATATGGTGGTCGACTCTGCCACGCAGATGCTTTCGGGCGCGCGTCAGCAGCTGGCATATTTCACAAGCGGCATTCCGTTGATGGCCGACAACATCGTGGTGCGCCACCGCGCACGTCTTCAGCAGATTGCCGCGGCGATACCTGTTGTGGCGGCACGGCGCATCGACGGCGCGGGCAAGGATTTGGCGTTTGCCTCACAACGGGTGGCGATGGCGGCACGGCAGTGTGTGGCTAACGAGCGGCAGCGCGTGACGGGGCTTGAGAAGCAGGTCGAGCTGCTGTCGCCCGACCGCGTGTTGCGCCGTGGCTATTCGCTGACGCTTCGCGACGGACATGTGGTCACCTCTGCCTCGTCGCTCCGTGCCGGCGACAGTCTCGTCACCCGCTTTGCCGATGGCGAGCGAACGTCGGTGGTGGAGTGAGGTTCTTGAAGAAAAAAGTTGATTGTAAATGGATTAAATATAATGCTATGAAGCTTGAAAAAGGGATATATGAAAATTTGATAGACAGCAAATTGGCTGCCGACATAAAAGTTAGTGAAGAGAATGGTCTGATTTGCAGCAAAGATGCGATGGATGCTGCGGAATCGTCAAGGATGCTTGCAGAATATCTTGCGGAGGCAGTCAGAAGAAAATTGGATGACAGCGAAAAGTCGTTGGAGGATAAAAAAGATTTGGTTAATGCAATCCTTGATACGGAAATCTTTGCTGGCGACAAATCTGCGATTGTCGAGACCAATCTTCTTACGGAAGTCATGGACAGGCGGGAAGCGGCAGAGCGTAAAGCTGTCAAGAGGGAGGCGCTTCGGCCGCGCACGGGTTTCCGTGTCAGCAATCTTTTCACGGGAGGGCAATCGGCTGTGCAACTTGGACAAGAGATTGTCAGAGACATTGCATCCGCCGACAGAATATGCATTATTGTGTCGTTTCTTAGATTGTCGGGTATAAGGATGCTGCTTGAAGATTTAAGGCGGTTTTGTGAGGTTGATGGACATAGACTGCAGATAATAACGACTACTTATTGTGGGATAACAGAGGCAAAGGCGGTGGAGCAACTGGCGTCATTGCCAAATACGGAGATAAGGATTTCCTATAACACCGAGATAGAGCGGTTGCATGCCAAGGCTTATATTTTTGTCAGAAATTCAGGCTTGAGCACGGCTTATATAGGGTCATCAAATCTCTCCAAGTCGGCTCAGACAGATGGCTTGGAGTGGAATCTAAGGGTGACGAATGTAGAAAATCCGCATATCATCAAATCTGCTCTTGCCACATTTGATATGTATTGGAACAGTGAAAATTTTGAGGATTTCGGAATTGGAGGAATTGAGAAATTCAACAGAGAGTTGAAGAGACAACGTGATGCCAAAGATCCGCAAAAGCAGTTTGAGATGTTTAATCGTTATCAAGTGCTTCCGCATCAGAAACAAATACTTGACCGACTGCAGGTGGAACGTGAGGAGAACGATATTTGGCGCAATCTGGTTGTTGCGGCTACGGGAACAGGAAAGACTGTAGTTGCGGCATTCGACTATAAGCGTTTCCACGAACACAACCGCAATAGAAGCCGATTGTTGTTTGTGGCTCATCGTAAAGAGATTTTGAAACAGTCGGAACGTACATTCCGGAGCGTGATGTGTGACCAGAACTTCGGAGAACGATGGGATGGGGAGTCTAAACCTGTCGCAGGTCTGGATCATTTGTTTATTTCGATAACAATGCTGAATAACCGGATGGACGACACGTTCAAAGAATTAGGCGCCGATTATTATGACTATATAGTTATTGACGAGGTGCATCATGCCGCGGCCGACAGTTATAAGAATATAATCTCGTTCTTTAAACCGAAAATTCTTCTCGGACTTACGGCTACACCGGAGAGAATGGACGGTCAAAGTTTGTTGCCGGATTTCGGAGGCAGGATAAGTGCTGAAATCCGTCTGCCACAGGCTCTTGACGAGGGTTTGCTGACACCGTTCCAATATTTCTGTATTTCGGACACTGTGGATTTGAGAGAAGATGGATTGATGCGTGGCGACAAGCTGATTGTCGATAAGCTTAGCGACAAACTGTGTGACGGGGAGCGTGTGAACTTGATAGTTAAGACACTGGGACGGTATCTGCCCGACGAACATAATTGCCGGGCATTGTGTTTCTGCTCCGACAAGAGGCATGCACAATTCATGGCGGAGCGATTCGCGGAAAATGGGCTGCGGTCGGGATGCCTGACATCGGATGTAAGTGCGGAAGAGCGGGTAAGGCTCAATTATGCCATACAAAAAGGTGAAATCAACTATCTGTTTGTGGTCGACATATTCAATGAGGGTGTTGATATCCCGGAAATCGACACTGTGCTGTTTCTGCGTCCAACCGACAGTTTGACGGTGTTTCTACAGCAATTGGGACGAGGCTTGCGCTTGTGTGAGAGCAAGGACTGTCTGACGGTGTTCGACTTTGTCGCTCAAATGAACAGGCGTTATGATTTCTCTGAAAAATTCAGAGCTCTGTCGCTTCAAAAAAAGGCTGACGTTAAAAAGCAGATTCAGGAAAACTTCCCGGATTTACCGCATGGCTGTGCTATTTTTATGGAGCGCAAAGCTCGGGAATACGTTTTGCAAAATATTCAGAAGGCAACGTTCCGTAAAAACATATTGATTGATATGTTGAGAAAGTGTGATGGCACACCGACTATATCTGAGTTTCTGAAGGACAATGCTTTGATGTCCGAGTGCTGTATAATAAGAATTGCTGGACAAAAATTAAAAAGGAGGCGGGAAAATGTACTTATGACGAAGACCGTCTGACCAAATTGTTTGAAAAGGGGATAGGGCGATTGACGCATATTAACTCTGCTTCCCAAATCCGATTTATCCGTAGGTTCTTGAACGACGGCTGCAGCTGGCAGATGTCGGATAGAGAACGCTGTTTCGCCACGATGTTTTATTATGCGTTGTTTCAAGAACCTGTCAAGAATCTTGGATTCGGAAATATGCAGGAGGCGCTTGAGACGATAAGAAATTATCCGTTGTTCGTTCAAGAAATAAGGGAGCTGACCGACTATATTATGGAAAACCTTGAATTCCGGACATCTGTGCTCAGCGAAGCTTATCCATCAGCTCTTGAATTGCATGGTTGCTACAGCCGTGAGGAGATATTCATTATATTTGGCCTGCAGGATGAAAACAAGCAGAGGAAAGGTCATGTGGCAGGATTGCAATATGTGGAGGACTGCGATACGGAGTTGTTTTTTGTCACGCTCAACAAATCAGATAAAGATTTCTCGCCAACGACCCAGTATGACGACTACTTTATCAGTGCCGACAGATTCCATTGGCAGTCGCAGAATCGGGATTCACATGGGAACAGAGGCGACCGTTATGTCCACAACAACGGACGGCGCTTTATGCTGTTTGTAAGGGAGAACAAGCGCGACGGTTTTCGGCAACACTTCTCCGTATTACTGTATGGGCATGCTCAACTATCTTGACTCATATGGCGATTTCCCGATGAACATACGCTGGCAGTTGGAACAGCCAGCGTTGCCGCAATTCATCAAGGCCGTATAAGCAGTGCTATCTCCTGGGCGCACGGGGTTATCTGACGATGACTTTGGTGGTGCCGAAGATGTAGAGCCCGGGCTGGAAGTCGCTGTATGTGGCAATGCCGGGCTGCACGTCAAGGATGCGGTAGAGTTGACCCGCTACCGTTACCACATTCAGTCTTGTTGCCATCGTGCTCTCGATGCGCACGCGCTGGTTGCCGATTGCGCGGACGGTTATATGGTCTTCTGTCTGTGTGTCATCCTCGTTCTCTTCCATGTCGGGCATAATGTTGTCGGCATTCTGTTCAGCGATGTTGATCACCGAAGTGTAGTCGTAACGGGCGTTTGACCTCGTTGCCGTCGGCGACATATATGTGCGGAACGGCGTCACTGTCGACAGCGATGAAGCATCGTCGAAAGCCGTGCCGCTGTCGTTCATTCCATACACATTGCCGTTGCTCACATTGATGGCGGAGAAAGTGCCGAGGTGAGAGTATTTTCCGCCTACCATAGTTGCCATACCTTTTGTGACCGGGATGGTTATTGCGCCGTACGACGTGTCGCCGGTGTGGTTGTCGCCGTAGGCGTTGAATGTCACGGTCTGAGCGTCTTCCCAAGCCCCGAAAATATCGTTGTAGAACGCACTTGAGAGGTCGAACTCATAGTAGCGCGCACCAGGGAAGCGCACGATGTAGGGCACTTCGCCTGCAAGACGCAGGTAGTCGGGGTAATTGTGGGCTGTCGCATAGTATGGGTTGGCATACTGGTTGTAGAGTTTGTCGGCGTAGTTGTCGACGAAGAACGTATTCGCAAAAGTGTAGGAAACACCATTTGTCAAGGCATTGCCCGAAGCGTCGGTAGGGGAGAACAAGGCTGCACCAGGACGTTGGAACACTGCCGACGGCACATTTCCCTCGGTGGCAATCGACGTCAGTCCGCGTAGCCAATATTCATGGTGTAGCGAGTGGATGTTCTGACTTGGATTGTCGGTTTCCGTGTCCGACGGCGAGCCGTAGAAATGCGTTATCTCGCCGTTGAGCGACGCGGTGGCCTTGTCGACGGTGAACGGCAGGCAGATGCCTTCCCATGCGCCTTTGCTGTCCTCGGCATAGTGCAATGGCCGGCGCACATACCATGCGCGGTCGTTGACGTTGAAGGCGATGGGCACGCAGAGATTGTTGTTGTTGCAAGTCTCTCCATCTCCGTTCTCGTTGTCGGGAGTGCGCTCCACGAGGTGTAACAGAGTGGTGCTGTAGCCGTCGATGCCTTTGGTTATATGGTGTCCGTTTATCAAAGCCTCTCTTGTAGTCTCGTTGTAGTTGATAGCCTTTTCCACCACGTCGTAGGCCTCGTTGCCTGTTGCCTCGTCATTATCGGCGGTGTAGACAAGTAGATTCTGCGTTATGCCGGCGTCTTCTCTGACAACGAAGTCGTTGAAACGGCTGGCGTTGTCGTCTATAGGAGGGTAGAAGATGCCACCGACTGTTTCCGTCGCAGCAGGAAGGTCGTGCAGGCAAGTGAAGTCGACAGCCGTGGTCGCGGAATCGTGCACGTAGGTGCTCATAGTGATTGAGCCATTGTTGTAGGCGTTGTAGTGGAACGCGTCGAGCGACGTATCGCCGTAGTAGGCGGCGGTGCGGTACACGCGGTTGCTCATATAGCTGTTCTGGTGCGAAGCGATATCGCATGGGTAGTTGTCGGGGTTGTGCTGAAGCGACTGTCCCCAGAAGAGGAAGTCGTTCATCGGCTCGGTGCCGCTGTTGTTGGCGTTGAACAGAGGCGTGTAGACAACAGGCGTCGGGATGCTGCCGTCGGCGTTGTATTTTACGCGCGGCGCGTCGAGCGGATGCGTCTTGTCGTGACGGGTCTCCACCTGTTCGTAGTTGGGGGTGTCGCCACCCTTTCCGATACGCAGATATGTGATGCCGGTGTTTTTGCCGGTGATGGCATCCGTGCGGCAAGCATACTGATAGTCGCCGTTGGCATAGTAGGCTGACACGTATTTCAGAATCTCGTTGTCGGCATCAGCCTCAGTGCTTGATGTTGTCGCCGCGTCGCGGTGGCGAGCGCGTAGATAATACTCGTTGAGGTCGTATGCCACCCGTCCAAGTCGGAAATCCTCCGTGGTGTAGCCCTTGTAGGGAGAGCCGTCCCAGCGATAGACCACAGGCGTCGATCCGCTTTTGCCCGATGCCGGCGCATACTCGAAGCAGCAGTGGTAGTTTCCGATTTTGCCGTCGGCAGTCAAGTTGGATATTTTTCCGGAAGCAAGTCCGAGGTTATAAATATTGCCAGAGCTTTCGATGTTGTTGAAAAGAGATTTTCCCGAAGGGATGCCGCTGATCACGTGACCGTCGCCATGCAGTATTCCCGCGAAGTCGGAAATGTAGTATCCGCCCTTGTCGGTTGCTTCCAGAGCAATGTCGTTCTGCAGGAAGAACTGAGCTTTTGCGCCATAGCGCGGAGCGTTGCTGTCAGTTCCGATAGAGTCGACGAAAGCGACAAATGCAGATAGGTCGCTCTTGTCGGAAATGTAGATTCGCGGTTCCGGCAACGGGTCTGATTCCGTAGTGTCAAGGCTTTCCTCATTGACGCGGGTTATCGCCTCGGCAAGATGCAGGTTTATACCAGCCTTGTGGGGATCCATGCGGTGGTAGTTGTGCACGACAAACTTGTCGGCGTCGTGCATGCCCACCTCCAGGATGTCGTTGAGTCCCGTTATCGAGACACCGAGTTGAATGCCGTAGCCGTTCATATAGTAATAAACAGGGACGTCGAGAAGGTCGTCGGTCTTGTCGTAGTGACAGCCCGCAAACAGACCTTTGCCATTTTCATCGGCTTGGTTGAAAGTGTCGTAGCCTGTTGCCACGTTGTTGCTGATATTTTCTTTAGTCCACGGCGTGGTGTCTTTAAACTCCCACTTGCCGTCGGCTCCCATTTGCCGCTTTCCGATGCGCCAGTAGTAGCCGTTGACCGCAAACGACTGGTCTGCGCTGACCACGATGTTGTCTTTGGTTACGCGCACCATCTCGCCCGGCAGCGCGCAGTTTCCGATAGTGATTTGTCCGCTGACGGTTGGACCCTGCACATATTCGATTGTCAGATAGATTGTGTAGGTGTATTCGCGCTGAACGTAGTATACCGTCGGGTTGCTCTCGTCGATTATTACATCGGAGATGTTTTCAACCTTTTCATACTTTTTGTTGACGGTGTTGTATGTGAAGAGGTTGTCAATCTTTACAAACTCTTCGGTCTGAGGCTGGTAGTAGGTGTTGTCGGCGTCGAGGTTGCCCGATTCCACCAGCTCGTAGCCTGTTTCGGTCTTCTTGTAGAATTTACCCGTGTTGGTGTATATCGGCTTGTTGTCGGTCTCACTGACATATTCCTCGTAGGCTGGCGCCTTCAGCACGAGCGTTGCCATACTCTTTCTGCCGAGGTGCTTGTCGAAGTAGTCGGGCTCAACGTAGTTTGTGTTGTCGACCATGTCCACCAGACGGAACGAAATCTTGGCATCCTCCTTCAGCCCTGCGGGCAGCGAGTTGTTGAAAAGGGTGGCTTCGTCGTCGCCCTTTTCTCTCATCGACAGCAGTGCGGCAAAGCCTTTCGACGCCTTGTCGGGATCGTCGATGGAGGTTGCGCCTGAGAAGTTGTTGCTCTCCGCGCCGCCGACATATAGTTTGTAGCCTCCGGCAACCGCGTCGGAATAGTATGTCTTGTCGGTTTCGTTGGTCTCGGTTCCTGTGAGATAGTTTCGATATTCCAGGTCGCTTGAGTATTGGCTCTTGTCGTCGGGATGGCCGCTGCGCATCTTCCAGTTGAAGATGCTTATAGGCTGGGTGCTCTTCAATCCGGCGAGAACGGTGAGTCCGTCCTTGTTGTCGCTGTCGAATTCGAGTGGATTCACTTTCGACGACTTGAACGTGTATCCGGAGATGTTGACATTGTAGTAATAATGGAATCCGGTGACATACCAATAGTGAACCTTCACGTCGTCGACCGTCTTGTCCGATCCGGGTGCGGTGATGGCGTGGTATCCTGTCGGGAAACAGTCGTCGACGATGTATCGGCCCTTGTGGTATGGGAACACAAAGTTGCCGGTGGTCTCGAGGAAGTCCTCCTCGTGGGAGTCGCCGTCATGCCGCTTGTGATTGTTGTCGGCATACACATAGCCTCCGCCCTCATCCTCGCGGACGTTGATAAGGTTCATTTCCACAACGCCGTAGATTGGGCCGTACAGTTTGTTTTCCACCACTTTTTTACGGTCGGAGTCGTATGTTTCATGACAAAGTTGAATCTTCATTGCGTATCCCGAAGCGATGCCGATCATGTTCATCGCTGTTCCGTCGTTTCGTTTCTGGAACTCTACGAACGGATCCTCGGCGTCTTCCTTGTCCTTGTTGGCGTTATAGTCGTCGATGTAGTGCTGCTTGACGCCCTGGTACGACATTCCGGCAAAGGCAGTGTTGTCGGTAGAGGCGGCGGCAAGCTGACCGTTGCGGTTGCGCCACATCCCGCTGTTGAAATCCACATTCGACGTGATTGCGCTTACATAGAGGATATTGTTTGAGAATCCCATGTAATTGCGGGCTTTCGTGCTGTATCTGAAGTCCGTGTTGTTGTCGGGCTTCGCTTCCAGATTTCCATTGCTGTCAAATCGGATGTCGTTTGCCACCATCTTGATTTCTCCGACACGGGCGATGGAGTAGGGCGTCTTGTCGACATTGTTAACCGTATAGTCGCGGGCGCCGAGCAGCGAGAAGCAGTTGTCCTCCAGGCGGATGATGTCGAGCCGCTGGAATGTGTTCAGAATCTTCGGATTGTCGATGGTGTGTCCGGCAAATCCATATCCTGTCAGGTCGGCGCTGCGGAAGCCCTGGGCATACGACAGGTGTCCGTCGCCGAAGATGCCTCCCTCGCTGTCGTATTCGTAGAACTCATTTTCTCTGATTCCCTCAAGTCCCGACGGCGGCGTTGCGCCCGATTTGAAGAAATATTTGTCCTGCAGCGAAATGTAGCGGTATGTGTATATGCCGTTGGCGGCATCGTCGTCGCTGGCATAGTGCTTGTAGTAATAGCCGTATAGGTCGGTGCCGTCGGGCAGTTGCACCGGTCTGATGTCCTGGTGGGAGATGGTGATATGTTCACTGTCCTTGTTGTCGCCGACAAGTACAAGCGTGTTGCCGCAGAATCCAGCCGTAGAGCCGCCGGGCAACAAGTTAAGATCATCGCCGTTGCCGTTGGCGATTATGGCATAGTCGAGATTGTATTTGTCGGTTAGTTTCAGCACGGTTGTGTTGTTGGCTAATACCGAGCCTTGAGCCACCGAATATCCGCCGCCATAGACAGCCTCGTCAATGGTGATGTTGACGTTTTCCCAGCCCACCGACGGTGCGGCGGAAACTATCTTCTTGAAGTAGCGGGCGCGGTTTGCGTCGGTAATCGTGTCGCGCATGCCGTTGCCGTTGTCGATAGCCACGATGTCTTCGTAGACGCCCTGCGATATCCACTCGTCATTAAGCAGATATATGTGCTGCTTGATGGCAGGTGTCTTTTCCTTTCCGTTGTCGTTCTCAACTCCAAGATTCTTCCGGTCGGCGCGTTTAAGTTCATATCTGCCTCGGACATGGTTTTGGCGGTTGGTCGAGTAGTAGGTTGGATATCCCACAATCACCTGAGTGGAGCCATACACATAGCCCGAATACGAGCCGCCCGTGACGGCGCGGAATATGTGGCCGTTGAGTATCTTGATAGTCGAGTAGCCCACCACGTTGCCCTGCTGGCCTCCGCCGTAGACGAAGTTGGCAGAGACGCCCAGACCTTCCGGATTGCTGTCGGGGTCGACCACGCCGCAAGGCAGAAACTTGTTGCCGTCCATTTTTGGCTCGGAGCATTTCACCGATTCGCCGATTGTCACGTTTGCGATTCCGTAGATGTAGCTTTCCATACCGTATCCGGCACCGTAAACGTTGAGTGCGGAATATTCGGCAGACTTGACCAGCAGCTCGTTCGACTTCTCCAGTTTGTCCTTGTCCTTTCCAGCCAGCATGTCGCTCTGCAGGTTGATGAGGACGTCGCCAACGATTGTTCCGCTCTTGAAGCATCCGCCATACACATTTCCGCCGACGTATGCGCCGTTTTTCTCTTTAGGCATAAACTTGTTGCGGATGTTGAGTTTGATGAACGGATATTCAGAGTCGGCATCGCCGAGCAGATATCCGCCCATGTGCTTGGCCTTGCCTTTGTAGTCGTAGTTGGTGTTGTTGCAACCGCCCACAATCTTGTCGGTTATAGTCAGTCCCTCAGGGAATGTGTATTCAAGCACATTTCCGATTTTTCCGCTTGTCTTCGGCAACACGTTCATATTACCGCGGTTTCCGCCGCAGCAGAACGTGCCGATTACGCAGTCGGTCAGCCCCTCTCCGGTCTCGCTGCCGTTCCATTTGAGCGAGCCTTGTATGTTGGTCTCCACCGGTTGGAAGTAGAGGTCGAGTAGGTACGGATACACAATCGGACGTTTGCTTTTTTCCGTAGGGAGATACACTGTGCTGATGTTTGCGTTTTCGGAGTCGTTGATCCAGTCGATAGGCTCAGCAAAATCCAGCTCCTGAGTGTAGTCGTTGATGTCGCCGTTCAGTTTCTGGAACATATTCATGAAGTCGTTGTCCTCCGATTTCACAAACAGCTCCTCGCCGTTGCATCCCATAAACACGCCGCCGATACGTACGTGGTTTCCGATGTTGACGCTGATGTCGCCGGCAGACTTGTCGGTATCTTCCGACGCCCCGTAGGCAAGCAGTTTCTGCACGGTTGCTGAGTTGCCGCCGCCATACACGTTTCCGTCGATGCGTACCGTGTCGGATGTCGACACACCCTGGATGTTGATGCTCACTTTGTTGGTCAGCGGACGCCATGAGTTGATGTTCACCATCTTCACCGCATCGCTTGTGGCTCTGGACTGCGTCATGTTCTCGCGCATAGGCACGGTGTAGACCAACGGCACCGTCTCGGAGTCGGGGTCGTTGGGATTGATGGGATAATACTCGTTGACAGTCACATTCTTGTTTCCGTTTCGGTCGGTGGCATACAGGTAGTTTCCGTTGCCTGCGCCATACACGTCGCCAAACAGATGGCCGCCGTAGATGTTGATGGTGGTTCCTGTGCCGCCGTTGTCCATGAAGTAGCCATTCTTGTTCAGTCCCACGTTGACATATCCCGACACGTCGTTGCCGCCATACACGTTGCCATGAATGAAAATGTCGGCATTGCTGTAGGTATGCGGACTTGTAGCCGGATTGTTGTCGCCAATTCTCACAGTCGTGCTCTTAAGCACATCGCCCATAAATCCGCCTCCGAAAATGTCGTGGCAGTCGATGGCCTTCAGCTCCACGTCGGTGGAGTTGACTGAACTGTAGGTGCCTCCTCCGAACACACGACGGCAGAATACGCCACCGGAGCCCACGATGTGCGTGTCGCCGACCACTTTGCCGGAATATCCGCCACCGATGATGTCCATCACCGAGTAGCCGTTGAAAAAGTGCTTGTATTCCTCGCCTTTCACGATGTCGATGCCTTCGAGGATGCTTCCTCGTCCTTCCATTTCCACGTTCACATACGTGTCGCCCATCACGATGGCATTTTCGCCGAATCCTCCGCCGAACACGCTGAATTGCGGTGTGCCGATTTTTTCGTAGATTTCTTTCCACTCAATGCTTTCAAAGAAATTCTTGCCGGTGTCACGTCCAGCCACCATCTCTGTGCTGTTGTAAAGGAGTCCCTTTGTCATGGTGAGATAGGAGTTGTTGCCCACAACGCATGCTATGTTTCCGCCACCGTAAATATTGTGGTCCACTTTGAACTTACGTGCTTTAGGGTCGTACTGCGGAGAGTAAATCGTTCCGTCTACGATGCTGGCAGGACTCCATGTGCGTGCCTGCACATCCCATAATGCATGTGCCTGCACATTGCCTCCAAGAATCAGCAGGTTGGTGTTGCCGGTTACGTCGGCAGATGTCACCGCCACGCTTTCGCTGCCATTCTCAGTAATGGTTTCGACGCTTCCCAGACCACCTCCGTGAGCACTTTGTCCAAACCATCCGTCGTAGATTGTCAGCAAGGTGTTGCCATACACTGTGCCGTTCTGGCAGCCGCCATAGAAGCGTTCCATGAGAGTGGGGTAGTTGTCGATGTCAACGGGATGCGCCATATTGGCGTCATCGTTTGGAGAGAGATATTCTTTCGTTGCGTCGTCCCAATAGGGGTAGTGCATCACCGGGCGGTCGATGATGAGGCACGAGTTGCCGTAAACGCCTCCGAGACTCTTGCTGTCGGCACACTCCCTGACAGAACGTCCTCTGCCGCCTGCAAACACCTGCGACATCAAGGATCCGCCACGGATGTTTACGAGAGTGGTGCGGTTTGTCGGGGATAGATAGTTGTCGCGGGTGAACACCGCAGCGTCGGCTTTTTTGCTGCCTACATTCGCCAAGTCTCCGCCGCCGTAGACTCTGCCGAATATCAATGTGCGTTCAATCAGTCCGAGGCCATTACGGTATTTGAACATTTTGCCATAGATGTGCACTTCGGTTTTCTCTACATGCGCCATGTCCGGGAAATCGATGAATCCGCCGTTCTTTTTTACAGACTCCACACCGGAACCTCCACCATAGACACTATGGTTGACATCGCCTCCTTTGATGAAAACCATCGACTTGCCTTTCACCGAACCGAAGTCGTAGCCGCTGCCGCTGGAGAAGTCGCCGTAGGGCAGCGCTCCCAAACCAGCGCCAAAGATGTCGTGGCAGCCAAGTTGGCAGTCGGTTTCCACGTATGTGTCGCCCGTTACATATCCGGCATATCCGCCGCCATGAATCTGAAGCAGCACGAGTCCGGGCTCACCGATTTTCCAAGACAGACGGCTGATGTGGTAACGGCGGAATATGTTTGGATCGCTCTCGCCGCCATCATAACTTCCGAAATAGAGTTTCTTGTCTTCCTTCGACAACTTGAGATAGTCGTTGTAGATGTCATCTTCAAGGTCGAGATATGTTTTAAAGTCTTTGTTTTGATAGAGATAGCGGTATTTTATGCCGTTGATTGTTAATAAGCCGTCGTCGTCAAATTTTGCTCCTGGCTGCGCATAGACTTCGGTCTTTCCGACAGAAGTGTTGACACCATACCCCGCGCCGAACACTGAGAATGAAGGGTTGGAAACGTATATGCTGTTCAGGAACCAGCAGAGCCCCTGCAGAGTGGTGTTTTCAAACATACTGATGGTTTTCCCCTTTGAGTCCTTTATGTCGTCGAGGGGGGAGTGGTTGATTATGACCACTGATTTGCCTGTGTTGGCAACAGAGGCGGAGCCGACATGGCAAGCCCTGTTTCCTCCGCCAAAGATGTTGTAGCTGTTGGTGAAGGTGAATCTGTCCAGATCGAAGAATTTCTTAGTGTTCTCATTGTTTCTGATACGGTCGATGGCATTCTGTGCAAGAGGGTCGCCGATGTTGTCTAACGACGTTGCCCTGTCAATGGCATAGGCAATCTTTCGGAATTCGTTATGGTCGCTGCAGATGGGGCTGCTGTCTGACTTGGCGTCAAGCCATGTCGTGATGTTGCCGTTGCTGTCTGCTTTGCGGTTCCATATCCATGAACCTCCGTCGATTTGCACCTTTGTGTTGCCAAGGATGTCGGCATACGTGCCGGTGTCGGCTATGTCCTTCTTGCCGAGCACCTCCTTGTCGACAGTCAGCTCGCTGTCGATGTCAATGTCGCCATATCCTCCGCCATACACGTTCTTGCCCAGCATTCCGCCCTCGATGTGCACAAGCGTGTTGCCGTCGACCGTTCCGTATTCGCAACCGCCGTAGATGTCGCCCCAAACGCATGGCACCACATTGTCGATGTCGCTGTCAACGCCCGGATTGCTGTTGACCACGTGTACAAGCGTGTTGCCGTTGATGCGTCCGACGTTGTAGTATTGGTTTGCTTCAGCCTTTTTGCAGCCCACACCTCCGCCATACACGTTTCCAAAAATGTTGCCGCCGCGGATGTTGACAAACGACCGGTAGCCCTCGGCTTTGTAGCTGATGAATGAGCCGTCGGCTTGGTTGAGCGTCGAAGCGCTTGTCAGCAAGTCGGGCGAGTAGTAGTCGGAAGGTTTCATCTCTTGGTAAATGCCCACATTGGCATTGTCGCCGCCGCCGTACACGTTGCCGTAGATATTGGCGTTGTCGGCAACCTCCACCATGGTTGTGCCGATGACACGCGCCACGGTTATGAAGTGGGTTGAAGAGGCTGTCTCAGGCTTCAGTCCGGCACTTCCTCCAAACACGTCGCCGTGGGTGAAGGCACCGCGCATATATACCTCCGTGTTGCCGCCAATCTGACCTGTGGTGTTGTCCTCGGTCGACGCGATGTCGCCGAAGCCACCGCCAAACACACGGCGGATAAACGTTTTTCCGTCGACAGTGACTTTGGTGTTGCCAGCCACAGTGCCGGCATATCCGCCGCCCAACACAGCCCATACGGTGAAGTTGGGCGCTCCCATTGAATTGTCGAGCGAAGGATCGTTTGGGTCAATATTGCCGTCGTGGCCAGGGCCGTTTTTGCCATAGTCGCCGTCAACGTTGACGGTTACATCGGTGCTGCCAACGGTCGTCAGCCGTCCGTATCCGCCGCCGAAGACACTGAAGTGCGGATTCTCGTTGTCGGTGTACGACTGTTTCCATTCGTCGGTTATCAGCAGTTCGTAAGGCGTCATGCCTTTCTGCATCATCACGGTGGCAAGGCCGGTGCCGTCGGCAGGGGTTGTTGTCACATTGCCGTCGGCGTCTTTGTATGTGCCCACGTTGCAGGCAAGATTGCCGCCGCCATAGATGTTGTGGGGATTCAGAAACTTGCCGTCGGCATAGAATTTTGATTTTTCGTATACAGTGTCCTCTGTGGCAGGCTCGTCGCCGGCGTCGTCGATGTCGGGGTCCCAGATGTAGAATATGTTTTCAACCGGATCCCACATCTTGAACCATATCACATTAATCGAGAAGCTGTCGTCAATCGGACCGTGGCCTACGCTTTGTGTGCCGCCCTCGTCCTGCGCCAGGGTCACGTTGGTGTTGCCGAGCACGTCGGCTGAAGTGACCGTGCCGTCGGTGATGTCGCCGTTTCCGCCTCCGAACACCTCTCCGGCGATGTTTCCGGCATAAATGTTGACATGCGTGTCGTTGGCAACCTGTGCAAGATTGCCGCCGCCGAAGATGTCGCCGTAAATGAAAGGAGCCTGCTGTGTGCTGCCGGCGAACGACACGTTGGCGTTGCCGGCAACCAGACCCACCAGCTCAGGATGCTGCGTGAAGCCGTCGCCGGCGGCAAACGCTTGCGAGGCTGGGCGCAGACGGCGACCGTTGCCGCCGGCAAACACCGAGCCGCGGATGTCGGCGCTGTCGCCGATCACGACGTTTGTGGCGTTGCCGTCAAATTCTACAATCGCCATATCGCCTCCGCCATAGATGTTTTTGTAGAAAGTGCCGCCCATGATGTTCACGCTCGACTGTCCGTAGAGGCGAGCCATGTCGGAAAGCGTCTCGACGTTGGAAGTGCCCATCTCCTTGGCGTCAGCCACACCGTATCCGCCGCCGAACACCGGGCAGTAGAAAATGCCGCCGTTGATGTTCAGCTCCACGTTGCCATAGGTCTTGCCGAGGGCTTTGTAGTTGCCGGAATTGCCGCCGTAGGGGTTCTGCGAATAGAAAAAGTCAGTGCCACGTCCGCCGGCGAAAATGCCGTTGGTGCAATGAAACTCACCGCCGTTGATGGTGATCGACGCCACTGTGGCGCCAACCTTTCCGTAGACATTGCCTCCGCATTTGTTTGGAGTGGCGGCGGTGCTCGACCATAAGCCTTTGCTCATAAAACCGCTTCCTCCGCCATAGATACCGTCGATAGGGTCGGTGGTAGAGCCGAACTCTCCACCGTTGATTACAATCTTGGTGTTGGTGTTGGTTGGGTCGACATCTGTGAACGACTCGAAATCATCGTTGTTGTAGCAGTGATACGTCACCAGACGATCCTTTGCAACGGCATACGGACCGTAGAGCATAACGTCGCCCGATTCATTCCAATAGGCGATGCTTTTATCGGGAGTGTGGCTGTCGGCATTGTCGTCGCCTTCGCCGATGCCGTTCATACCGCCTGCGCCAGCACCGTAGATTCCGCAGAAGATGTTGTCTTTCTTAGTGTTGCCGGCAGGCAGAATCTCGAATAAGCCGCCGTTGATGGTTATTGTGCTGTAGCCATAGAACGGGTTGTTGACAATCACGTTGCCGGTGTGTCCACGACCGGTGCTGCCGCCATACATCTCGGTGACAATCACGCGGTTGTCGATCCATTCGTCGTTGTTGTGTTTTGAAGACGCCGGGTCGAGCAAGATGTTTGCACGTCCCATATAGGTGTTGTTTGGCACGTAGTAGTCAGTGCCGTTGTAGGGGAGGATGAAGTCGCGCTGCGCACCCAGCGAACCGTTTACGACACGCGCCACCTTTCCGCTTCTGATTATTATGTCGACATCCGCATACATGGCACCCTCGTGGCTTCCGGCGAGAATGATACCGGCATCGTAGTCGCTCTTGCGTTTGCTTGTTTCTCCCTTGATTCCCCTTTCCGGGTTGTGGGCATCGTTCCATTTGCGGTCGATGTCCATCTCGATTGTGCACTTTATCGGCAAGTTTGGAGTTCCCATCACTCCATTGTAGTCTTTCTCAGACGATGTCTGACGTCCGCCCGCGCTGATTGCGGAGTATAACCCGGACTTGATGGATATTTTGAAACCCTCCTTGCCGTGAGGCATCGATTGCTCGAATGCCTCGATTCTCTCTTTTCTGTCCAGCGGAAAGAAACGTCCATCGTTGTTGAAACCGCCGAAGATGTGGAATGCAGTGGTCACAGCGCCGTCGATGGTGCCGTAGTTAGGGGAGTTCTGCCCGAAGCCGGTCATCTGTATGCCTTCGCCCATCTCAAGGTTGTTGTACTGGCAGTAGATAATCTTGTAGAAATCGCCGCCGTTGTTTGTGACAGGGTCGTTGTTGAATGTGATGTATTCAAATCGGGTGTCGCCCCATATCGGCAGACCCTTTTCGGCACCATAAATTTCGATAGTGCCCTTGTAGTCGGTGCCGTCCCAGTCGCCCGTGATGGTGGCGTTGCGGAAAAGAGGGGACTCTCCCTTTGCGTTAGCCCAATCGTCAAACTTCAGAATGCTTTTGCCTCTGTTGTTTGAGGTGATGTTGAAACCTGTGTATTGACTGTTGGTCACGTCGGTATGGCTTGTTCCCATCAGCACGATGATGTTTTCATCCCAAGTACCCGTCTTGGAGAGCTTGCTGTAGGCGCCTTTCCACGTCTTCATTGCCTGTGTCGGGGAGTAGCCCCACTCCTCGTTGTCGTTGTCTTCGCCCTGTGCGTAGGTTGTGCCGTTGATGCTCACCGCCTCAGGACATAGGTACACCACGATAGTCACTTTGATGTTTTTGTGGAAAATGATGTTGCCACCGCTCTTTACGGTAACCGTACAGTTGTATTGGTCCTTGTTGGTGGCAGTTTCCGGGCGTACAAACTCGTTGGACGTTTCCGACAGCAAGGTTTCTTTGTTGTGCCATTCGTATGTGATGTCGAGCCCGAGTTCGTCGTTTGTGAAATTCTCTTTCGTGTCGTTTTTCACATTAACGATGTATGTGCCGGGCTTGGTGTCGTAATCGAGTTCGGCAGTGATGCCGATAGCCTCGACGAGTACGGTGTTGGTGCGCTGGCTGCCGTCGACGGTCATGGCGTAGACATACTGGGAGTAGGTTTGTCGAGGCAGGGTGAACGGGTTGCAGGCAGTGCTGTTTACCTGTTCGCCGTCAGTGTTGTCGGTCGATGCATACCAGTTGTAGACATCGGAAGTGATTTCTCCGTCTTCTGTTGTCACGGTGAGCACATCGCTTGTGCCGCGCTCCGCCTTCAGGGCAATTGAGCTGAAAGAGAACCGTTTGGAAGAGTTTGAATATAACCACGGCCTCTTGTCGAGGTTGTTTTGGTTGATGTACAGGTTGTTGAGCCCGGCAAACGTCTTTCCGAATGGCTCTCCTGTGGTGGCGTCGGTTGCCGATATGTCTTTTTCAACGCCGTATTGGTTGTAGGCGTAGGTGTCGGCAGCCTTGTTGGCAGGAGTGTAGTACCATGTGTCCTTCACCTTGCTTGCAAAGTTGTCGGCGGCTATAAACGCCATCACGCTGGCTTTTTTGCATTGGGTGGTGTTGGCGCTTGTCTTCAAGCCAGCACCGTGCACATAGATGTTTCTCGGCCATACGACATAGCCTGTTTGGTTGGCAAGTTTGCTTGCCGCACCGAAACCGCATGAAATTGTCACTTGTCCTTCCACACCGTTGAGTGCAGCATTCCGGAACACATCAATCTCCGTGTCTGCGGAGATGTTGAATATTCTCAGACTCACGAAGTTGTTCAGATATCCGGCTATACCTCCAATTCTGAATTTGGTCTTTGTCGAGAAACTCTCGTTGTTGTCGGTGATTTTTGAGTTGCGGATTATGATGTTGCTGAGTTCCGCGTTCTGGGTCATGTCGGCAACCACAATGCCCATCTTTACCGTGTAGTTGGCGTTGTTGAGAGGCATGTGTGCCTCGAGCTTCTCTATTCGGGCGTTGTCGATGATGAGGTTTGTGACAGCCGCATATTCATTCTCGTTGTTGCCCTTGCCGTTGAGTCGGGCGAACAGACCCCACGAAGCCTCTTTGGCTGTGTTGAAGCTCCATTTGATGAGCAAGTTGCTGACGGAGTGCCCGTCGCCGTCAAACTTTCCGGCGAAGAAGTGTCCGTCGGAAGCCTTCGCGATGCCTTGAGCCGTGCCGATAGGAGTCCACAGACCCTTGTTTAGGTCGATGTCCTTGGTGAGTTTGAAATATTTCTGAGAAAACATTTGTAGCTCGGTGCCGTTGTTCACTTCATGCGCCAGTCTTGCCAATTCCAAGTCGTTGCTGATGAGGTAGGGCTTTTCCTTAGAGCCGTCGCCCTCGGTGCCGTCGGGATATAGCTGGTAAGAGTCGGCATAGAAATGGTTGCCGTCGTAGTTCACGCCATAGGCTTTCGGCTCGATGCTGAAAGCGATGGTCTGCGATGTGTTGTCGGCAGACGTGATTGTCACATCGCCGCTCCGAGTCTTGTTGGTCAGCGGCAGCGTGATGGTCTGTCCGCTGTTGGAAATTCCGTCGGTTACACTCTTTGAGTCCACTGTCCAAGCGAAAGAGCTTCCGGCAGGGATGTCGGCGGAAACGATGGAATATGCGACCGTGCCGTTTTTGAAATCCCATGAGGCTTTAATGTCGTTGCTGCTTAATCCTTGAGCCATGGCCAGATTGACTCCGGCAATCATAAGCATGAGCAGAGAGAAAAAAACTCGTGATATGCTATGTGTTGAATGTTTTCTCATTTTCCAAACACTTTATTGTCGTTATCTATTGTTAGTCTATCAATAATTGACCCGTATAGGCATCCTCGTCGGCAAGCACATACAGGTAGCGTGGCTGTATGAGGATGCGTATTGGGTTTATCATCGCAGTCTTGCCTGTTGTGAGGCTGCTGAAATTATCCTTGTTGATGGTTATCCCGGATGTTACGTTCTTTCGGGTGACGATGGTGGAACCGTCCTCCGCTATGAATTCCACGTCGTATTTGACGTTGATGACAGGCAGGAATTTGGCATCGGGTATGGTGTAGATGTCGGCACCCCATTGCGTGTAGCCGGCAGATGTGACAATGACGGTCTGGGTGTTGTCGTCGTAGTCCGCGGAGCCGTAGCCTTTGTAGGCAATAGGAAATGGTGTCTCTACAAACGACTGACGTTTGATGTCGCTCCATGTTATTGCAGAGGCAGACCAACTTTTTGATGTTGTATTCCAGACGTAGGAACGCGATATTGTGCACGATGTGGAGAAGCTGCCTGAAAGCGTCACGCTCTTGATGCGGAAGTGGCGGATGGCGTTCATCTTGGTGCCGAGCATGAAGAGCAGCTTGTAGCCGGTGAGTGTCTGGTCGAATTTCAGACTGACCGTTCCGCCTCCGTTGCTATCGGAGATGGCTCCTTTGCTGCTCGGGACGGCGCAGATGATCGGCGCTGCCTTTGTGTCGTAGATTACCGGCACAGGGTTGCCGCCGTCGCTCATGGCGAACGGAAACGAGAGGGTATATGTGTTGTTGGCGGTGCGCAAAAGAGTGGCGCCGCCGATATATGGCATATATGCGAAGAAGTCGAACGACGAAGCCTTGGGGTATTCAGCCCAGCGTTTCTTTGTCGCAGTGTCCCAGCCGTATGTTGCCACGTTGTAGGTGGCAGTTTCATTGTTGAATATGGTGTTTGCAGCCGACGCGTAGCGTTTAGGCATGTCGTAGTATCCGAACGTGCCCATAGTTGCGGGATGGCGCGTAGGGTCGTAGGCCTCGTAGGGGTTGGCGCGTGTCGCTGTTTTTTGCGGTTGCGCCGAGAATGAGATGTATCCGTGGTTGTCGGCTTGCTGTATGGGCATGTCGGAACCCTCGCAGGCAGAAAGCGTTGCGAGAAGCGCGATAGCGGTTATTTTTGAGATATGTTTCATCCTTGTAGTCAATTCTTTTTACCAGTCTTCAGTGCCTGAGCCGTTGTTTTTTATGTCGGCACCGGGAAGCCATTGCTCCACCATCAAATCGTTGAAAGAGATGCTGTCGCCAGTGTCGGACAATTTGAAAATGTATGTGTATTGGCAGCCCGCCTTCCACTGCATGTATTGCGCCGGCACTGTAGCCGACACCGTTTTGCCGCCGATGCTGGCGGTTATGGTATATGCCCCCTGTTCGTAGGGGATGTTGGCGAGCGGCGGCACGTAGTACCATTTATTGTAGAGAGTAGGGTCTTTGAGGATGTGTATCTGGTCGCCAGCCTCCTCGTAGGGAGTGGTGAGAACCAGGAGTCCGGACGCATCAGCCGCTTCCGACTTCGACATCGTGAGAGTCGGAAATGTGCCGACCGGAATTCCGGTGAGCGGATATGCGGCGTCGATGGTGCCGCGGAGAGGGGTGTCGGCATTTGCCGGGGTGTCGACGAAACGGCTGTCGCGGAACTTGATGTTGCTTATCGCAACGTTGGTCGTTCCGTCAGGATAGGTGAAGCGGAAGCGCACCTTTGCGATTATCGGCGCGAAAGTCAGAGTGACACACGACCCGTATGCCGGCGACGTCGACGAAGGGGAGGCAAGCCAAAGGCGGCTTGCGTATGGTGTTGAAGTAGCGGTTGCTGCTTCAGAATATTCAAAATTAAAAGACAAGGTAGCGGTAGCGTTGTCGCCCGAGCTGACCGAAGTCTTTACATCTGGATTGAAGGGACTGTATGCGAAAAAGCGGTAGCTCGTTGCCGAGTAGTCCCAATATTTTATTGTTTGCAGGGTGGCACTTATAGGATTTTCAATGCCAGCATATTCCCAGTCGGCAGTGTTTGTCGTAGAGCTGCCGGCAGAGCCCTGATTGTATGACATTTTATATCCGTCCATCACAATTTGCGGCGATGACGGGTTCGGGGAGTTTGTTGTGGTTTTATATCCCCATGTGCGGAACGTCTGGAAGATAGTCTCGAGACCGTTGCCCGCAGCTTTTGTTTTTGCATCCTGCCAGTTGTTGTTTGTGCTGCTGAAGGCGATGCTTGTCTGTGTATTGTCTGGGTCGGGCACTATTGGTTCGTCCGGCTCGGATTGCGAGCAGGAGAATAGGGAAAGTCCCAACAGAGGAAATATTAGGATGCGATGTTTCTGCATGTCTTCTTGTTTTTTTTAAAAGACGGGCGGGGGAGAAACCCCCGTCCGACATATAAATGTGTCCGAGGCGTGTGAAAACACACCTCAGACACAATGTTTTTAGTCAGAATCCAAGGCGTGAGCCATGGAAAAAGAATTATTATTTGACAACTTTGACAATCTTGTATGACTTTTTGGTTCCATTGTCGTATTCAACAGCGTAGTATGTTTCTTTAGCCGGGTCGGTGACAACACCTGTCCACTTGAGGGCATTTACTTTGAGAGTGTAGCCAGGACCTGCCGGAACAGAAGTTACAGTAGTGGCAACATTTGCTGCTGTTTCTGTCACAACCATCTTCTTGCCAGCGTAGTCCTTGACAGTCCAAGTCTTGGCAGTAGCGTCGGGGGTTCCTTTCACGAGAGCGTTGGCAACGCTTGCCTCGTTGATTGTCTGAGTGGCACCGCTTTCGAGAGTTACGGTGTACAATTTCTGAGGAGCGACGGTTTTTGCAGCGGTTTCGCCTGCAGCAGGAACATATACAGTTGCATAGATGTCGGTGCCGTTAACATATTCGTTGCCGTTGGTAGTAACCTTGTTGTCCTTGTAGCCGTATGTAGTGAAGCTGTTGTCAGAAACCGTGGTGATTGTTTCCTGGAGACCGTTTGCCTCATCGTCAACAACAACGGCGTCGAATGAAATGGCTGTCAAACCAGGTGTTGTGCCGCCGGTAGAACCGTTGGTGTCCGGAGAAATCTTGAAGATGTAAGTGTAGGCATATCCTGACTTCCATTCAGTGTATTCGGCAGGAACGGTTGCAGTGGCACCCTTCACGTTGATAGTCTCATTAGAACCGTCGACAGAAGTGAGCTTGTAGTCGATGCGCAGAGTGATGGCGCTTGGCGCACCTTCCGACGGGAGCACGTTCTGATAGCCGGCGCCGCAGTAAGAAGGTTTCGCTGCATTCTGGCTGAGGTAAGTTGTGCCTTCAGAAATCGTGCCTTCGGCCTGGTTTTTGTAGTTGACAGCGCCGAATTTTTTAAAATTCAATACGCCATTCTCACCTTCAGTTGCAGTGAATTTTACGTGAGCCTTGTTGTAGTCTTCCTTAGTAGCGTTGGCGGTACCTGTTGTAGGGAAGGACACTGTCAATGTTCCGGAGTTGTTGAATTTTCCGATGAGTGTGCCTTCTGGGTTGGCTGTGGCTGTGGTGCTTGTAGCGTCGTAGAACTTCACGTCGCTGATCACATAACCTGGGACAGTCTCGAAGAGAGCCATGCGCACCTTGCTGGCAAGGTGACGGAAACTCATTGATACAGAAGTCGTGTTGTAGTCTTTCTCTTCAACAGTCTTCATGTCGGAAATGTAGCACTCGCTGAGAGTGTTTACGTTGCCGGAGAGAGTGTAGGCGGCAGTGGCGAGTTTGTCTTTGTCGACGTGTGTCGGAGTGGCGTATTCTGACGCCGCACCCTTACCCATTGAGAAAGCTATGAAATCGTAGGATGCGCAAGAGTGGTCCCAATACTTAATGGTCTGTTGCTTTACTCCGCTCTGTGCGAGAGAAGCGGCAGGCTTAGTCCCCTTTACCGTCATGTCCTGATTAACATACTCCCAACCAGCACGGTTTGACTCCGAAGAGAATGCTGGATCGTCTTTGAAGTTCACGTTGTAGTGGTCGAAAGCGTATACTTTGTTGTTGGCTGCGTCTTTCTCGTTGTTTTTGAAACCGACAACTACAAAGTTGTTTTCGAGAAGTTCTGCTGCAGTCTTGCCGGTCGATGGGTCACGTGTGATTTTGCCTGTGTCGCCACCGAAGTTGATTGCGGAGGTGGCTCCATTTTGCTCATTTCCCTGAATTTCTCCCAAGAAATCGTCGCTTGAGCAGCTGGCGAGAGCCAATGCCGAAGCGGCTGCGATAAAAAATTTGTTCATAAATTAAAAAATTAAAATAGTTCGTATTATTTATTATGTATAAAATTTTCTGTTGATTACATGTCGAATATCCATTCTTTCTCTTCGTAGTCCTCCACCACAGCATCGAAACCGGAGCCTCCGGACCGGTTGGGGACAGGCACCTTGTCCATGTCGAGCTCCACCGTGATTACCCCTCCCCGGAACAGCCGTCGCGCCTGGTCGGTGACGTCAAACACGAACGTGGAGTCTTTGCCGTTGTAGAACTGCATTTTTACGTCAATATAGTGGCGGTTGTTAAGGTCGGCGTCCCTCACTTTCTGCAGCGATTCCAGATATGCTTTCGCGTCAAGCTTGCTCGGGTTTAGTTTCGGGATGCCGAAAGTAAGCACCTTTCCGCCTATCACGTCGACCTTGTTGCCGTTCTTGTCGGCAACGTCCTGCTTCATTCGCATGAAGAAGTTCACGGTGATGGCGTCAGCCCCCGTCACGCCTGTGTTGAGGTTTACGGAGCGCGCCATGCCGCTTAGATTGGCGTTCCCCTCTACGGCTGTCACCTTTCTGCCGTTGTGGTCGTTGTTGCGCAGAATCACTTGTACCAAATAGATGTAGGTCACTGGCTGCAGCTCCATCTCGAGCTGCCGTACCCAGCAGTTGCGGTTCTCGTCGAACGTGAACCCGTCCAGATTCTTGTTTATCTCAATTCCTCCACGGTATCCGGCAAACAGCTCCTCCGGCTGATAGAAGGAGCGCGTGAACTGCGGCGAGTTGTAGAGCGCCGGGTATATTGTCTGTCCGGTGTAAGCTGTGACGTGGTCGTAGGTGGTGTTTTCGTCGATACGCACACTCTGCACCCCGTCGGGAGTGTTGATGTTGTTCCAGGCAAGAATGTCCCAAAAACCGAAATCGTATTTGGCTTGGAGGTGGTTGCCGACGATTGAGTGCCTGTAAGGAGCATTGTGGACACCGAACTGGACGTTGCCGGTGAAATAGCGGCGCACCTCGAAGGCGTCAGGCTCTGTGTAGCCGATAGTGCCAAACATTTCCTTGTCGGTGTTGTCCCATCCGTAGATCCACTCCGCTTGCCAGTCGTATTCGGTGTCGTACTTGAAAATGTAGTTCCATATCACTTTCAAGTCGAGGTCGACGGTCGGTATCTCCATATCGATGTCGGCGCCGCCCTGGTGGAGATGGAGCTTAGGCTCGCGCACGCATCCCGTTGCGACAAGGCATAACAATGCAAAACACATGACGACAGCCTTGTTGCAGGCTTTGCGGCTTGCATCAAGGATGATTCGTGATATGAGTTTTGTTATATTGCGCATTGTTGCTATGTTTTGTCTAATAGTTGATTGTCGTTTCTCGGTTTCTGAAACTTACGCCTTTCTTGTTGTTGCGTCTGTAGAGCAGGTCGTAGCTGAGCGTTATCTCCACTCTGGTAGGGCCAAGCCACGAGAAGCGGTGCTGCCTCTTTTGGAAATCTTTGGCATCACCGTACCACTTGTAGTAATATTGCTCTTTGTCGGTGTCGGGGTCTACGGGGCATTTCCACTGATATGGGTCGTAGTTGGTGCTGAGGTATCCCGCCTGCAGTCCGAACTCCAGCTTCCAATGTCCGGAGCGACCTAACGGGACGACATAGCCTATACCCAAACCAGCGCCCCAGCCTTCGCCTTCCCATCCGCGTTTCTCATCGATGCAGATGTTGTATAGGTATGCGTGCGCGTATAGACTGAGGTATAAACCTCTGAAAGCCGCGCCTTCTCCCGGTTTGCGTTTGCGGATGTCGCCGCTGCGCAGATAGTAGCGGGTGTGCAGTTGATAGTTTCTGACCTGAAAATATTTATGCTCATCATAGTGCTGCCACCACGGGCAGTCGAAACTTGCACCGTAGGTGAAATGACCATGAAGCGGATAATATTCCAACGCAACGTTTGGAATAGGGCAGAAGCGGTCGTAGCCCGGCATGTAGGCAAAGTCAAACAGCACGTTTGTCTTCACGCTCAGCACCTCGCGACGCGGCAAAGCCGAGGCGGGTGTTGTCGCTGGGATGATGTATGCCGGTGTGATGTCGGCATTTTGGATGCGCAGATGGCAGTCGGCGACAGTTGTCGGAATGGTTGCTGCTATAGGTCGTGGAGCCAGGTCGTTGCTGTCGATGTTGGCAAGCCTTTTGTCAACGACAATTATTCTCACTGCGCGCAGTTTCGGGAAATATTCTTTCAGCAGGTAGCGCCATAGCTTGCCGCCGTCGTGCCGCTTCATAGCCGCCTTAAGACGTTGGGTGTCGTCGGCGTAGAGAGTGATTAAGGAGTCGACATCATGGAATTTGGCGTCGTGTTTCAGCATCATCATGGTGTAGAGCAGGTCGTAGTCCTCAGCCACAACGTCGTATTGGATGTGGTCGGTGCCGATGCCGTAGCTTCGAAGCAGAGCGTCGACCGATGCGCGACGTTGGTTTGCCAAACGACGGTTGTTGTCGTATGGACCTTCTGGAGAAGCGGCGGCACGTCCGAAAACAATACCCCTATCTCCCAGCCTTTGAAGCTCTGGGATAAGCACATCAGTAATCCATTTCCTATCTTGGTCGCTGATGTTGATTCTATTTACAACAAATTTTATTGGGCGCGAATTTTGGATAAAGATACTGTCGGCGGTTATTCCTTCAGCAGCCATATCCATTGCTAAACCAATAATTAGTGTAATTATCAGTCTGATATATCTCAATCTTTTTTACCTGTTCCTATGCCACAAACACTGATTGAAGTTGGAAAGTATGGTGTCGTGACAGACCTATATTAATTGTTAGTGTGCTGATTAAAATCTAACCTGCTTTTAATAGCGGATGCAAATTTACAAAGAATACAAATACGGGGGGGGGGGGATTTTAAATATTTTTTTGTTGTTGATGCTGTTATTTTATGTTAACGAAGCTTTGGCTTGGAGATATTCGGCGAAGATGCGGGCTGCGCTCTCCACCTTGGCAGCGCAAGGACGCGACTTGTAGTATTCGGCTGTGCGAGGCGATGCCTCGTAGGTCGACACTGCTTTGTCGTGGCCTTTCAGTCCGAGGATTTCGGCGCAGATGAGCGAGCCGTTTTGCTCGCGCGATTTCTCAAGAAGTTGTTGTACAACCTTGTAGCAAGCCGATTTGCCTTCGCGGTCGGCACCGTCGGTCTGACCGCAGTCGAGTCCCGCAAGCGACACGATGCCCGACACGGCGCCGCACATCATGCGAAGCCTCCCAACGCCGCCGCCGAAACCTGCGGCAATGCGTTTTGCGAGGTCGTCGCTGAGTCCGTAGATGTCGGAGAAAGCCGCCACCACTGATTGGCAGCAGCCATAGCCTTGCATAAAATTGTCGACAGCGCGCTGCACGCGCTCTTCAAGTTCCGGAGATAAGGTAGTATAGTCCATAGTTATGAAAACAGTTCCATTTGCTCTGGAATGTTGGGGTTCGCGTGACTCTTTTCCGGTTCTTTATGATTCTCTATTTCGGGTTCTTCAGGCTCTTCGGCAACGATTGGAATTGCGTTTGTCGGCGGTGTGGGCATCAGCCAGTCGGAATATTCGGTTGTGTAGTCGATGGCAGATATTCCCGACAGCGGAGCCGCATGGTGTTGAGCCTTTTTCTTGGCTTTCTTTTCTGCCTTTTGGATTGAAATCTCGTTTTTTGCTGATTCCAGCTCGTCTTTCAGCGCCACAATCTGTTGGCGGAACTCCTGCTCCTTGTCGGCATAGTGCTTTTTGTTGCGTTCCAATTCCTTTTTCAACTGCTCGTAGACAGAAGAAATCTCGTCTTTCGTGCTGTTGAGGTCGTCGATTTGCAATTGTTTTTGCGACAGCTCATTGTTGAGTTTCTCCACGGTGTCTTCGAGCTTGGCGCGAGTGACTTCGATTTCAGCCATCTTTGCGGTGTCGCCGGTCTCGTTAAGTTTCTCGTGCAAGGCATAGAGCTCGTCGTTCTGGCTTTGGATTGTGGACCGCATGCTTGCCAACTCATTGTTGCGCACGGCAAGTTCGTTTTGGAGCTTTTCCAGTTCCTCGCTGCTTGTCGCTGGGGCATTTTTCAGCGCTAACTTTTCATCTTCGGCTTCGGCGAGTTTGCGTTTTGTCTCTTCCAGCTCTAAGGTGGCCTGCGAGAGAGCCGTAATGCGTGCCGTCAGCGCTTCTGCTTCGGTTTTGGCGTTGCTTTTTATGGTCTCGAGCTCGGCGTTTAGACGCTCGATTTCCGCCTCTTTCTCGTTTGTGTCGTCGGGTTGTGATGACAATTCGGCAATGCGCGCCTCCTTCTTCGCCACGTCTGCTTTGGCGGCAAGGATTTGAGCCGCCGAGTCGGTGGCCTTGCGTTCGGCGTCGGCTTTGATTTCGGCAATTTCGTTTTGCAGATTCTCGTTTGCCGCGCGCAAGTCATCGTTGTCCTGTCGCAATGCCTGCAGCGCCTCATCGTTGACAGTTGCCACTTTGATTTTGTTCATCAGACTTTTGCATTCCAGCTGATACTGCTCGCGTTCAGCCTCCGCTGAGGCAGCGCGGTTTTCCAATGTCGATATGCGGTCGTTGAGCGTGGTTTTCTGCCTGTCAAGGCTTAGAATGCGGTTTCGCAGCTCTTCGTTTTTCGTCTTGTATTCGTTCATCTGCTTTGAAGCCTCCGACGATTTGTTGGCAAGGTCCATACGGTCTTTTTGCCATTGCTGGCGAGCGGCTTCCTCCGCCTCCTGCTTGATTTGCTGCAGGAAGTCGGTGAGCGTTGATCCGATGAGGCTTCTAACGTAGTTGGCTTGCGCGTCTTTGTCGATGCATTCGCGCACGTATTCCGGCAATGACGTGTTGAGCACAGAGGTTACCTTGTCGACCACTTCATCGCTTATGGCGTCTTCAACATCCTTCTGTGAGATTTTAGCCACTTCCGGAACAGGCGGTGGCAATGGCTTTTCGTTTTCTTTTTTGAACGGGTTGATGTAAGACGGCGAGTTTGTCTGCGATGAGTTCTCGTTGCCCATATCTTCTTTGTCGGGAAAACCCAACATTGCTTTTAGGTTGTTTATGATTGACATATATTCAGTTATCTTCTGTTGTTGGTTTTACAATGATTCCTAATCCCGTCTTGCCGTTTATTCCGATTTGCAGCGGTCGGCTGAAACGCACGGAGCGCAAATGGTCGGACTCGTAGACGGCAGGCATGCTGTCGAGATATTCAATGTCGCAGATGTCGCCGTTCTTGTCGTTTATGGTGAAATACCCGACGCCGAACGATGTGAGATTCTGAAAGAAATGCGTGCCCTGGCTTGGCTCTATGCGGTATCCCGGCAGTGCCGTTTCTGCAATCACGCGTGCGGCTGATATGTGCGCCCATTTCACGGGGATGCCCAGTGCGGGGTCGCTTGAGCCCCATCGTCCGGGACCTATCAGAATATATCCCTTGTCGGCTTCTACGTATGACTTGTTGAGCTTCTCTATCTCGCGTGCCACCATAGGGTTGTTGAACGAGGAGAAGTTCTGCGTCTTGACATACACCACGTCGGTGACACCGTCCATCATGCCGTGTCCGAGAGCGCTGGATGTCTTCATGATCAGCTGGCTGTCGGATGTATGCATGATTTTCTCATCGAGCATTTCTTTGCGGTCGACAATCGGGCGTATCTGCAACCAATATACGTTGCCTTTTGTCTCTCCGTGCTTGTCGATGCATCCGGCAAATTCGATTTCCACCGGACGACGCATCTCTTTTTCTCCTTCGGAAAGCATGAAGTCTACAATCTCAGCAAGCGGGAATGCTTTGTGTTGCAGCACGTTGGCGAATGTAACCACGCGGCGTCCGTTGCCGTACTCGCTGTCGCGAATCACTTGGTCGTAGGGGTCGAAAGTCGACACCATATAGCGCAATGAGCCATTTTTTGCCGCGTCCTGCACACGTATTTTCTTTATGTTGAACCCGTCGTCGACCTTGAATCCGCCTTCAACGTCTTTAAGGTCGAGGGCGTAGAGTTGGGTCTGTGTGTCGCGCAGGGCAAGGTCGAGAGTGCTTGTTTGCAGCACTTTGTCGGGATGTCTTGGCGAAAAACGCAGTGCCAGACCTCCGTCAACGATGTATTTACCGAGTCCTACGGCAATTTCTGCCACTCCGTCCTCGGGCATCTCGTCGTTGATGGGGTAATAGTTGAGCGAGCGGCCCACTCCTGCAAACGATGGGTAATAGTATCCGTCGTGCTCCGCGCCAGCCACCTCTTGTATGATTATAGCCATCTTTTCTTGGTCGATAAGATTGCTTGTGGCGGTCATGTATGCTTTGCTGTCGGCATAGAACACTGACGCATAGACGCTTTTTATGGCGTCGCCGAGCAGATGCAGCATCTCCTCCTTGTTGTCGAGACGCGGCACCATATATGTGGAGTATATGCCGGCAAAGGGCTGATAATGCGAGTCTTCGAGAAGGCTTGAGCTGCGTATCGCCAACGGCTTGTCGATAACCTCAAACAAGGCAAGAAAGTCGTCTTTAAGCTGCGACGGCAGTTTTGCGTTTATGAAACAGCGCAGAATCTCCTCGTCGGGGGCGTCAGACAGGGCGATGGGATATAGGTTGTTTTCTTCCATGAATTGGTCGAAAATGTCGGTGCAGAGCACCACCGTTCGCGGAATTGACACTGTGACACCGTCAAAATTGTCGCATATCGGATATTTCTTTATGATAGAGTCGATGAAAGCCAGGCCGCGTCCCTTGCCGCCAAGTGAGCCTTGGCCGATGCGGGCGAAATTGGAGTAGTAGTCGAAGCGGTTTTTCTTGAAAATGGCAACGACTCCTTTGTTCTTCATCCTGCGGTATTTCACAATCAGGTTGAAGAAGAATTTCTTTACCTCTGCCGCCTCGCTGATTTCGCGGAAACGATGGGCTTGAATGATTTCGGCGATTGGAAACATCGCGCGCGAATACAGCCACCGCGAGATGTCGTTGCGTGAGGCGTGGTACAGCAGCGACTCGTCTGGAATCTTGAATAGGTTGTCCTGAAACTCTTTCAGGTCGGTTATGCGCATCACTTCCTCTCCGGTCTCGGGGTTGCGTATCACGAAATCACCGAAACCGAAATTGTCGGTGATGATGCGCCCAAGGTCGACAGGAAACTTCTTGGAATTCTTGTCGAGAAACGAGATGCCCATTTCTTTGGCGTAGACTGCATTCTCGGTCTCTGACGATTCCATAATGATGGGGACATAGGGGTCGATTTCCTTTATCTCTTTGGCAAGGCGGATGCCGGCGTGCTTGTCCTTCTCCCCGTCTCTGCTGAACGACACGTCGGTGATTACGCCGAGAATCTCGTTCTTGTACTTGTTGTACAAAGTCATCGCCTCCTCGTATGTGCGTGCCAAAATGACTTTTGGGCGTCCGCGCATACGGAGCATCTGCTCGTGCTCATTGAGCGCTTCGGTTGAGAAAATTAGCGATTGCTTCAGCAGAAACTTGTATAGGTGGGGCAACACTGATGAGTAGAAGCGCACGGAGTCTTCCACAAGCAGTATGGTTTGGATGCCAACTTCAAGAATGTCGTTGTCGCTGTTCATCTTGTCTTCCATCAATTTGATGATGGCAAGAAGCAGGTCGACGTTGCCGAGCCAGCTGAACACATAGTCGACGCCGGAGAAGTCTTCGTTGGCAAGACGCCGCGACACTTCGCGTGAGAATGGAGTCAATACGATAAACGGAATGTCGGGATAGCTTGACTTGATGTTTTTGGCTTCGCGGAATGTGAGTCCGATGTCGTTGCCAGGCATCGCGATGATTAAATCGAACGACTTACTTCTTAAAAGATCGTGGGCGTCCTCGTAGCTGCTTGCCTGTGTCACGCGAGGGGGGGAACTCAGATTGAGCGATGTGTACTCAAAATACAGCTGCTCTTCGATGCGTCCGTCTTCCTCCATCATGAAGGCGTCATAGGGCGAGGCGATGAGAAGCACGTTGTAGATGCGGCGCTGCATCAAATCTTGAAAAGCAGTGTCGCGCAAGTAGAGTTGACTAAGTTTAGCCTCGTTCATTCGTTCTCGTTTTTCTATTCTTGTACAAATTTACGGAAATCTGACGTATTATAAGAATATTTTGCTATGAATGTTTATAAAAATATGTCTGCTCTTAAATATATAATAATGTGTGTAAATAATTGGGGCTTGTTTCTGTCGCAAAAGAAGGGAAACGGGGTGAAAAAAGTTTCCGAAATAAGTGTCGGAGAATCAATGTGTTGTGAAAAAAGTTGAAAAAGGGGGTAAAAAAAAGATGCTGAAAAGTTTGGCGGGAAAGGTAAAAGGCAGTACCTTTGCAACCGCAAAAGCGAAACAGACCGGTG
>UMGG01076850.1_pt1 | contig 33290 bp, 44 predicted proteins | sample 1965211 | NCBI WGS metagenome assembly UMGG01 (sample SAMEA4836064, study PRJEB28245) | human gut metagenome | biome: gut microbiome; material: fecal sample | place: Denmark | collected 2008 | reverse complement strand
AGTGTTTGAAGTGGGAGTGTCTTGCGTTAATTAAGAGAATGAAGACCATGCCGAACTGAAAGACATTCCTGCCGAATGCTGCTGGACATGGGACATCATTTCCGTATAACGTACAACAACCCTATTGTGTTGCAATAGGGTTGTTTTTTTCTCTATATGAAACACACTCAACAAATGCTATAATAGTAACGATAGCAATCTTATACTAATCTTGAGTGCGGGAGGTGAATACATAGATGTTATGTAAAATATACAGAACCACATTTGAAATAAATCATAATCGAAAAATCAGTCGTGCCATTACATCCATGCAGGCTGGACCAATGAGCGAATACGACTATTTTTACGATAAACCCTCTGTCATGGAACCTTTAATAGAACCATACAACTTCCATTTTGGAGAATGGGAACTCATCATCTGGAATTTCAATCCTGAACTTCCATCCCACTGGACATACTTCAGACATTCCCTTCATTGTGGATTCCAGCCTGTACAAAGTCTTGACATCATGAATGAATGGTCAAGTGACTGGATGCCACGTGATGCCAAGTCTCGCATGCGTACATCCTATACTGTCTACAAAATCGTAGATGAATCTGGTCATATCGTCGATACTCGACCTTACATTGACCATTATCTTGATGTACTGCACGAAAAACTGCAGAAACGCTGGGATTCTTACAAGAATGACCCAGAAAACCAGTACGCAAGAAGACAATGCTTCCTACGACACCCACGTACCACCAATGAAATGAGACAAGCTATTTCACCGGAGGACAAACGCTGGCTCAAAGAGAACGGCTATAAAATGAAAGAACGTGGTCGCAGAAAACATCTGCCAACTGTATATGACGACATTTTCCTTGATATCCCTCGCTGCTGGAAAGACCGCACCAAACAGGACGCTCAGTACAAATGGAAACGCAAAGCTCGCCATAAAAAATGCAGAGGCATGTACCAGTAGAACCTGTAATTCCACAGGTTCTATTTTTATGAAAATATTAACTAACAAAACGAGTGCTAACAAAGAACCACTCGAAGACTAGAAAGGGGATATTATTATGTTATCAAAACCATCAGCCGGATGGACAACCATTACCATCAACAACACCGACATTGGGAGTGCAAGCTATCTTGATGATGTACCTAGCATTATCTTAGAATGTTTCACTCAGTGTCTTAACGATATGGCTACCAAGCCAAATCTGCCAACACATCTCTCACTCACATTCGATGCCGAAGGCTATGAGTTCGGATGTATCATCTGGAACAATACTCTGTATATTATCAACAATGCTTCCAACGAAGCTCCGTATCTCAACATGACTGAAGTTGAGGTTAATGACCTTAACAAATTCATTGTTTCCCTTGCACGAGAAGCATACACAGACATCCATGACAATCTGGATGACTGGTGCAGATGGAACACCGATGTTGAAGATAAAACAGATGAAAAAATATACAGAAAAATTTATCAGGCACGACTGTCAAAACTGTATGCTCTCATTATCTTAAATGAAACGTTACAGAAACAAGAGGAAGTGTAACATATGAACCTTGCAGCATATTCACAAATTGAAGACCTAACGCCTGTATTACAGTCCACTGGAATCGAGATTCCAAGACTTCGAGGACTTGGTCTCATGAAAAACGAAGAACCTGTCAGTAAAACAGACCTGGATGAAATTCTACATTCCATGGAAATACTTGCTGTTCAGAACTTATGTGAAAGTTTTCCAGCGTGGAACTTTTACAGTTGCTGTTCAGAGTACTGCCCTGCAACAGACAGACGTATCAAGAAATACATGATTCTTGACAAAGACGGAGACCCTGTCGGCATTCGTTGGGACCGCATCCACGGAAAGAAACGCAAAATTGCAAAATACGCCATCAAGCAGTACAAGAAAGATGTCATTGAGAATATCAAAGTCTTCAACAAATACGCAGGGCGAGACGACGTACTCTTCGTTCACGCCCGTATAGGAGGAGACAACTGGACTTACTTCAATGGTCCATCCATTATAGCATCACATACAGCATTCCTTGAAAAAGTTGACGATTATTTTGACTCTACGTACTGTGACATCTATCTGAAGATAGACCCGGAAACAGTCAACAGACTTGCAGACAAACAGGCTGACCATAATGATTAAAGGTCAGCCTTATATATGACAAAAAAGGACTTTATTTATGAAAAAAGAAAAAACACAATTCCTGTCTGACGAATGGTTCAAACAGCAATTCGAATCGACGCACAATCTTGAATACAACATTGTGCCTGACAACATCATACGATGGGAAGGACTCATCGCACCCAACGGAGACTTCTTCTCCTGCGAGTTTGGCGGACATCTTGCCAAAGCGCATTATCTGATACTGAAATATCCATCCCGCTTTGGTCTTCCACCCGACTTGAATTTTGAGACAAAACTCAAATTATGTGGTGACATGTCCCTGTCACTTGATTACCTCATTCAGCACGGCTGGTGTGCAACTAGATATATGGCTCATATCGGTCACTACATCACAGCACCAATACATATGACACATGCTCAGATAAACACGCTCTATGATGCAATTATCAAGCATAATGTCAATATGGACATTTCACAGTATCTTAATTCATATTAGAAAAGGAGGTCATTTGACATGGCATTTATTAAAGCAAACAATCAATTCGATATCGGAACAAAAATCCGATTGTCCAGAAACATAGAATCCATGTCCGGGACATTACTCAAAGGTACTCTTGTAACTATCACAGGCAAAACACCACGCGGATACAACATCGAAGACTCCGAAGGTCATCACATGTATGAATGTGGATGGGACATCGGAACGAAAATTTCACATGATACACCATCAGAATATCTTGCCTACATCACTGCATACTTGCTTGTAACATTTGAAAACGATATGGTCGCTACTGCACACGTAAACTGTGACATGACAGACCCTGCAGGAACCCAAGCGTTCCTTGACGAATTCTATCATACCGCATGGCAGACATATGACAAGCCAAACATGCCTGTAAAAACTGTCAAATTCATTGACAAAGAAACATATGACAACATTGCCAAGATTGCAGGACCTAACAAAATCCTGTATGCAGAATCATGGAATGATGACAAAATTATTATTAACAAAGACGGCATCGTCTAAAAACGCAAAAGGACCAAAAACATGACAGATTTACAGATACATTTGCTTACCAGTGAGCACGACAAACATTTTGGCTCATTCTCTCTCATGCTATGGCAGTATATCCAAGAACTGCACACTATAGACCAAGTCCACGTAACATTACGAACACAGTCACAGCTGGTTCAGGAATACTTTCACGGCATTTCATACTCTAACTGTTATGTTTTATTAGACAATGACACATGTATTGGCTTTGCAATTCTTGGCACAAAACCGAACTGTCATCCTGATGCAGATATCTATATCGAAGAATTCTATATAGATAATATGTATCGCAAAAAAGGATACGGCACAGCATTTGCTCACATGCTGCTGGATGGCAAATATGATGCAATCTGTTATAAAGACAGATATGTGAAAAACACAGATATTAATGCACCATCTAAGATATGTTTCTACGAACTGCCCGCCAACACAAAAGCATTATCATTCTGGAAAAAAGTCTTCTATAACTGGAAAGACTGCTCGAATGATATACGAGACATATATCCGCTTGACTGGCTGTGCTGGAACAGATGCATGACAATGTAATGTATTACGTAAAAGTTTATAAGAAATAAACACGAGAAAGGAATGAGGATAATTATGCCAGAAAAAGCAAAAGAAAAGATGATTACACAATCTACGATTATAAGCACCTACGGCTGGACAAAAAGTCTTATTACAAAATTCTTGCCTGCACCAAAACTGGTACCGAATCCGCATTACAAAAAGGCTTCCCCTATGCAACTCTGGAAAGAAGCGGATGTACTGCAAGCTATGCAGACCCCTGAATTTCAGGAAAATTTTGCCAAAGCCAACAAGCGAAAAGCTGCTGCTGCCAAAGCTGTGGATACCAAAAAAGCTCTATTGGAGGCACAGAAAACAAAGTTTTTGAACTCGATTTACATACAAATCCTACCGGATGATGTACTTCGTGCAAAAACTCTTGATGCAAAACAGGCATGGTATACACAAAGCGAATTCGAAGATGACTTTTATCTGGACCCATCCGAAATACCGGATGCCTATGGTGCCGATGAACTTACCATCCAACGATGGGTCGTGAACTACATTCGACACCATTTGGTCCAATATGATGACTTTCTTGACAAGATTTGTGGAAAGGTTGGTGTACAAGATTGCTATGTGGATACGAAAGTGATTCTCCTGCAGAAAATTGCAGAAGCATATCCAGCATACGCAAAAGAATGTCGCAGACAAATTTCGCACTGTAAGATGGAAGCTGGAATGCGGAAAAATGCTGGGAAATGAGAATAATTCAGATTTGAAAAAAAAGTGAAAAATCCGAAAAGCTTTTAAAAATGTGTCTCACGTCACATCCTCCGGGATATTATTCAGCAAAATCATACAAAGTCAATATTTCAATCATGAGCTTGCCGGAAAACGCATGACATTGAATAAAACTGATAAGATTCTTACTTTTATTGATTGCTAAGAATACGCACCCCTATACCCTTCCGTATATATGGAAGGGTATCTTTTTTATTATACCTTCTATGACTGACTATAAAAATTTTCTGCAAAACCAATCATCAATTGTTCTTTCATTTTTCCAACGATACTCTGTACGGACTGAATACCAGTCAGAAAATCAACATATTCCTTCCGAATATCTCGCAATCCATTTTCATCTTCATAGCCAATATTCAAACTGTATACATATTTCGATAATTTATCAGATGCACACCATGCACTTAATTGCTCATTCATAGTATTCACAAACGAAAGTGCATCTGTAACTGTATCAGCAGTTATTGGTGTAATACAATCTTTCCAAACTCCAATGTTTAATGGCTCTGAGATGTCTTCATCACGCTCCACCAGCCAGCCATCAACTAATAATTCATCAGCTTTATTTTCATCAATCATACATACCCATCCTTTCTTTCGCACACTGCAATCTTCTGTGATTTGTAAGCTCCACAACATGGTCTAAGACCACTTGCTTACTGCATTCTTTACCAGCCACAGTACACAGTAACTGATAAATTGCATATTCATTCGGCGTCAGAAGATACTTTATCGGCTCACCGGAAAGCATAAGCTGCTCGCCTTCAACAGTTATCTGATTATCATAATCATCACTGTCTGTATATAATTTTCCAAAAATTTCAGCATACATATTCAGGTATGGAATCTCCAGCAAGTCGCATACAGGCACAATGTATGACACATCCAAACTGTTTACACCAGTTTCTATCTTGCTGTATGCTTTTGATGTAATACCCAGAACATGAGCTACATATTTTTGCGTGAATCCTTTTTTCAATCTGTATTCTTTCAAAATATTCTCAATCATTGTAAGTACCTCCTGTGATTAAACGATAACATATGTAATTAGCAAAAATAAAGATGCTGTTGTCGACGATAAATCGACTCATAATAACGCCACATATCATGTATGACGCACCTGCCACGTACCATCAGCAATTATGTCATCCAATAGTATAAAAAAGACACCTGATTTCTCAGATTCCTTTTATTCCACACTCTTATCTAACAAATATAATTGCACTACTGGCTATGTCCATATTGTAAACCTTAATCATCTCAATGATGAATATAACCATCAACCCAAGTGCTATCAGCGATAAAACAAATCCGATTTGTCTCATGTTATCTTTACATCCTCGCTTCTTTGCCATATACGAAATGACAATACCTGCAATTGCAAATAAAGGACCAATCGCACAAGAAATAAGCATACAACCAATTGCAGCAACTCCAAGTACAACTGATACAAATGCAAACAATTTTCCGTCATCGTGTTCCTTCAGAACATTCTGCGTATTGTTTTCTTTATTATCCATAACAAATCACCTTCTTTCTAAACTTGTTCTTCAGCTTCTTCTCTCTCTAACATTCGTAAGTATTCAGCAATTGTAACTACGGGTTTTCCGGTTTCAGGATTCATAATACAGTTTGGAAGAAATACTACGGAACCTGGACCGTATTTCTTTTCATGTTCCAATGATTTTTTCAAATCTTCGATTGTATCCTTGCGATAGGATACATGTTTCATGGTTTCATGATGTAAAAATTCTCTTTCTTCCGGTGTAAGATTTCCACCTACAGTACCTTTCTCAATAATACGGTCAAATTCATTTCTTCGCTTCCTCTCTGACAGATTGAGAAAACATTTCATGCATTCTAGCATGTTTTGCAGATTCCATCTGTACAGCAAGTGGTGTATCATCATATCTACATGATAAAACCACTTCTCTATTTTTCTTCGACATTGCCACCAGTATATCATCTTGCTTATCACTTCCTAAATTATACAATTTTCGAAATCTCTCCATATCTGAAGGTCTACCCATAATATCTGACGATACAACATGAGCACCTTCTCCATTCCTATATTCACGTTCTTCTAACACACTTTTAATTAAAGCATTCTTCGCATTATCAGACAAATGCTCAAGCTTTTCATGACCAGGATACTGCTGCCATAAATTCTTATCTACCATAATAATATTCTCTCCCGTTAATGAATTTCAACAATTTCACCAGCCTTTACAGCTGCATCATGAAGTCTACGTTCTTCATCAGTAATAACAGCATCATGATAATCTGGAACATCATATTTGCCATTCTGTACTGATTCTTTGAATGCATCATAACTTCCATCAGGGAATTTCAGCTTAGATACATCTACATGATTATTTTCAATGGCATGAACAATTTCATTACCGTTCATATCACAGTCATAACCCAATTCTCGCAATTGAAATGCTACAAAATGCAAATTATCCAATTTATGGTCAGCATTAACATACTTCCCTTTAATTTCCTCATGTTCAGCTTTCATTCTAGTTAAAATTCTTTCTTTATCTGATTTGGTCAACATAATCTATCACACACTTAACGAATTCGAAACAGTCTACCCGCTGCAATCTCCGCATCCATAAACTTACGTTCTTCATCAGTGATAAACATATCATCATAATCTTCATCAAAACGAGCATACGCTCCATTACAAACAGCATCTTTAAAAGCTGCATAACTACCTTCGGCAAATGTAAGTTTTGATGTATCAATATGATGTTTCTCAATTACATCAATAATGTCAGAACTTTTTTTGATATCGTATGGATACCCAAGTTTATCAAGCTGCACACATAAAAACTGAATATTTGCCAACTGACTATTCACTTTAATGCGTTTTTTCCTCATTTCAGCAACATCCTGCTGTATTTGTTTTCTGATTTCTTCACTACTTATTTGATTCATAATCTAAAACCTCACTTTCTTTTTGTATTCATTTCTCAAGTTCATTTTCATGATTCTCTTCCTGCATCAGATGACCGAACAATTCATCAGCCATAGCACCTCTCGAAAGACCCTGCAGGTCTTTTTTATCCGGTGCTTTCTTTTCAGGCACCTTTACAGGCTCATTATCACCAAATAATCTCTGCTTAGTCGCTTGATATGTCCTATCATATATCTTATCCGTTTCTACTTTTCCCTCATTCACAAGCTCTATGTATCGTTCATCTATTACATGTTCGTAAGACAAATCCACATTTTTCAGACACTTGAAATAATGCTTATATTCAGGATGCAACTTACAGTTAATAGCTGCTACCACCAAATCCTGTTCTTCTCGTGTTCTTGCGTATTCGTAAACACTACGTGCTTTTTTATCAGTCTTAATATATTCCTTGAACTCATCTGGTTTATCAATACCCATTTCCAAAAGCATATCTGGTATGGGTCCATCTAAATCGTATCGTTTCCATGTGTCAAATGACGCAACATAAGCATCTGCAAAAGCATCATCGATTCTTTCCATTACATTTTCATCATCTATTGAAAACTGTCCATTTGTATTTTTGATAAAATACCGACCATCCGAATCTGAAATTTTCTGATTGACAAGATTCACAATAATCTCTTTTGTCATATCTTCTCCAACAGCTTTAGACAAATATGCTTTAAGAGCTAAAAAGCCACTATGTTCTGCATCAATTTCACTAAGGTTTATTTGATAATTTCCACCACACACATAATACTCAGGATTATTATATCCAGCAATATTTTCAATAGCTTGTGCCTGAGCAAAAGAATCAGATGTATTAAATACCTCATTGCACTGAATCGCATGCTGACTCTCATGATACACATTCAATATCATACGAGCATAATCAATAATATCAATATAATCCTTTCCAAACAATGATGAATATTCTTTTACGCCGGATTGACCAATTCTAACATAATCCCCATTTGCATCATTAGGATGATATGCATAATCTGATATATCAATAGAATAATCTGTATAACCTGCATAATTAATCTTTCGACCAAAACGTTTTGTCAAAAGAGAACTTTGATATTTCATTAAATTAGAAACATCATTGATAGCTTGTGTTTTTGGCAATCTCCATTTTTTATTATGAAACATACAGTTACCTCTCTCTAATACATGATATGAGCTTTGCCAGCTTTCACAGCATCATCGATATATTTCTTCTGCTCATCTGTCAGTGTCAATTCGTCAGAACATTTTGTATCATAATCACCAGCAAGAACATCCTTTCTGAATTTTGCATAATCACCATCAGGAATTGACAGCTTCGATGTATCCACATTGAAAGTTTCTATGACAGAAATAACTTCTTTACCATCTGCCATGCAATCGAATCCTAATTCCATCAGCTGATTAGAAAGAGTATATAATAATCCCAGTTTATGTAATCTCTCCAGTTCTTCTTCAGGCTGCATTATTGAAGCCATTCTTCTTGCTCTTTCCTTGATTTCTTCACGACCTATATTTGTCATAATAATTTACCTCACTCTCTATATTAAAAACGGTGAGCAGATACTAAGTAATATAACTACACGTTATACTCTCTGATATCTACTCACCGCTGGTGGACGCTACTCCCCTATTGCTAAACGCTAAGACGCTGTATACATTATGAATGCAGATGTCAACCTGCATCACTCCCGATGGACTTAAAGCAGCATTTCAAGCCTGCCATCATTGTATTTCTACTCGTGAATTTTTTATTGATTTATGAGTATAATATACAGAAAATACTACACAAAGACAAGGTTATCATTTAATTTTCGAATAGTTTTAGGGTTTTTCTACATGCCCTTTGACAAAATTCTGATACAGCACATCCAGTTTCACAGTATAGAAATAATTCAACATAATTCTTCCCACATACTCTCATTCCATATCACTCAAGCTCCGTTTGTTTATCCGTATCATCATAAATGATATTAGGCAACCTGCGATTGTTATGCAGTTTTGGTTTTACATTTTCTCTTTCCTTAAACATCTGTTTCTCATAATCCTTTGTGCTGTTGCCACCAAATAATCTTTCATGAGCCTCTTCATACGTCCTATCGTATATTTTATCCTGTTCTACTTTTCCCTCATTTACAAGTTCTGTGTATCGTTCCTCTATTACATGTTCGTAGGATAAATCAACATTTTCCAGACACTTGAAATAATACTTATATTCAGGATGCAGCTTGCAGTTAATAGCTGCCACCACCAAATCCTGCTCTTCACGTGTTCTGGCATGTTCATAAACACTACGTGCTTTCTTATCTGTCTTAACATACTCTTTGAACTCATCTGGCTTATCAATACCCATTTCTAAAAGCATATCTGGTATGGGTCCATCTAAATCGTATCGTTTCCATGCGTCAAATGACGCAGCATAGGCATCTGCAAAAGCATCATCGATTTGTTCAATAACGTCTCTTTCATCCATGACAAAAGTTCCACCTTTATCCCCAATAAAATAACCGTCATTCGATTCGACAATCTTCTGATTCACTAGATTTAAAAGAATTTCATTTCTTTCTTCATTTGAAACAGCACTGGACAGATAACTGTTTAATCTTTTAAAGGCTGAATGTTCAGCCTGAATCTCATTCAAATTTATCTTATAATTTTCACCATACAAATAATATTCTGGATTATCGTATTTTGCAATTTCTTCTATAGCCTGATTCTTCGCTAACACATCATCTGACTGAAAAAACGCATTAAACTGAATAGCATGTTGTCCTTCATGATATATATTAAGAATAATACGTGCATAATCGGTATCATCAACAACATTTTTAAAAAACACACGGTGTTCTTCCAAATCACTCTTTCCAATACGAATCATATCCATACCTTCTTTTACATTCGGTACATATCCTGATGTGCGAATATCATACTGTTCGTAATAGGAATAAAGGATGTTTTTATTTAATTTCTGGCTTAACGCTTTGCCATATTTATCCATAAGCTCCGTTGCTTGAAAGATTGCATTTTCCTTACTCAATCCCAATCTTGATTTCATATAGATACCCCTCTAAGCTTAATACGTAATATGAGTTTTACCAGATGCCAAAGCTTCTTCAATAGCCTTTGTCATTTCAGGTGTTTCTTCTAAATCAGTACCAGAAACCACATCATACTCACCAGCAAGAACACACCCTCTAAATTTCTTATAATCACCATCAGGAATTGGCAATTTTAATGTATCAATTTTAAAATGGTCAATGATATGAATTATATTCCGAGCATCAGTTATACACGGATAGCCTAATTCTTCCAACTTGCAAGCAATTGAATGTAATATTTTAAATGTCTTTACAGACTGTAATTCAGCAACATCAAAACTTTCTTCTGAAATATCTGTCATTCGTTTTGCTCTTTCCTTGATTTCTTCTCTACTCATTTGATTCATAAGTAAATTTACCTCACTTTCTATAATAAAAAAACGACGAGCAGATACGAACAATATAACTACACGTTATACTCTCTAATATTTACTCACCGCTGGTGGACACTACTCCCCTATCACTAAACGCTAAGACGCTGTATGCATCGCAAATACAGATGTCACCCTGTATCACTCTCAATGGACTCACAGACTGTATTTTCAGTCTATGCCATCATTGCATTTATACTCGTGAATTTTCTATTCATTTATGAATACATTATACAGGAGATAATACACAAAGACAAGGTTATTATATGATGTTCAGACACAGTTTTACATCTTCTCTACATACACTTTCACAAAATTCTGATACAGCATATAACACAAAAAAAAGACTGTCCATCCTGGACAGTCTTTTTTTATTTAATTACGGATAATATATCCGTTTACATTCTTGATGTTATTATCTTTATCACAATCATATGTCATAATTGCCTGAGCAGCTCCGGTAACCGGAACCTTATCACCCTTGGAATTCTCATATGAATTGTTTGTTGTAACATTTACAGTCGCGATATAAGAATAAGTTCCATCATCTGCAATATTCACAACCTTGCTGTTCATATTTTCGTATGACATATTGACAGCAATACCATTGTTTTCAAGTACGGTACCCGGAACACCTTCATCGTTTGTTTCGATATCTGGCATGAACACTGTCAGAAAATCACTCTTTTCATCCAGCTTGTATTTTTCAATCAAAGCCTTACGCTTTTCAACATACTCATCTGTATCTTTCCAATTGAAAGTTCCTTCAAAGAATGTTGCAGCCTCAATATCATCATTCTGTTTCTTTTGATAATCGAAACCTGTCAGTTCTTTCATCTGCTCTTTCAGTGACTTTGAAGCACCTTTGTTTTCTGTCTCATTTGTCTTGCCCTGCATCTGTTCCAGCTCAGCCTTAGCATCATCCAACGCAGATTTCTGACTGGAGATATTTACCCCTGCAAACACAAGTGAGCAGACAATCAGCAGGCAACCAATAATTACGCCTAAATTCTCTTTCAATTTACTCATTATTTGTCACCTCCGTCTTTTTCCATCTGCTGTTTTAACTGGTCTCTTGCAGACTGTACATCATCATACTGCTTTACTTCTTCATCTGTAACATCACGACCAGGTTCTACTTTATTTTCCTCAGCCATTTTTAAAATGGCATTTGCAAAATCTTCGTTATCAGCTGTGCCACCTGTACTATTCGTACCATCATTACCTGTAGATGGAATGTATTTATATCCATTATCAGTGATTACTTTACTGAACTTATTGAACGTACCAGCATTTGCATCATACCTTGCAGATACGATAGACAGAATTGCATTTGTATCTTTCTGCTTACAAACCCATGTCACATTGATAGATGAGTTCTTAAACTCATACACGGGCTGAAACTCCCATTCATAATCAACGTCTTTTCCAGAATACCAATTGGTCTTATCGGTTGTACTCACATCATCAGCAAAATACTGATTCAACTCCTCTGTATACTGTTCAATCTGAGCAATTTCATCATCAACAGTATCCTTTCCTTCCATAGAAAGAACGGTCTGACTGTAACGTTTTTCAACGTCGGCAACCAATTTACCTTTTTCTGTAGCCTCTGCTACAAAATCCTTTGGCTCAATCTTTGTCGTTGCTGAATCATCATCACTTGATGTCTGATTATTCGTTTCGCTTGTCTTCATTGCTTCAATCTGTGAGTTGACTTTCGTCAACTCACTTGAAACATTATTCAGATACATACGGGAACCACCAAATACAAGTAATGCGACAACAACACAACCAAGCGTAATGTAATTTTTATTCTTCATGTATTTGCCCTCCGATTAATTCTTTCCATTTCCAAGGCTCTGCCAATTTGGAACGGAATTTTTATACTTATCACCTTCATCGTAATGTTTCAAACGATATACGGTGTAATCTCTACTGTCATGACTGAAAATCAAAGGTTCACATCCAGGTGAACGTTCATTCAAAGATGCAGACACCATCACATAGTCCTCTGGTGCATCTGGATATTTCTCTTTAATCAGCTCATTACCAACATACATAACAACGTGCCCTGTTGATACACACACATCTCCAGGTTTTAATTCATTGGCAGCCGCCATAGCTGCACCTTTACCAACACGTTCCCAATGGTCCGTATCACTCGTACAGTGCGCAATAATCTGTGTACATGGTCCGGCAGGGAAATCATCATCTGCATCAGACCATCTTACAGCAGATGCAACACCACGGTCACATGACATAAAATATGGGTCTCCCGCACCAAGCACAGCCTTATGAACAGCCTGATACAATGCCGTACCATTATTACCTTTACCTTCAGGAGTTGTACGGTAAGCATATGCTACAGCTGCTTTAGCCAAATCACTGTTGTCAAGACTATCGTCTTTTTCAACACCACATTCTTCATCAGCATTCTTTTCAGCATTTCCGGCAGCAGTACCTGCAGTTGCCTTTGCCATCTCAAGAATAGATGCCGCATACGCTGTATCACCCATCGTACCCTTGAACTTATCGTAATACTTCTGACCAGCTGTGTATTTCGCATCCGAAATCATAGAGTTCCCTTCATATTTCAAACAGAAATCATGAACTGCAGCATGAACACTGCTTGTGTTTTCATTCTTCCAGTTCAAAAGCCAACTTGATGAAGTACCAGTTCCCTGATAACCACCGTTGGACTTCGGTGCAATCGCAAATGATAACTGTACAGCTAACGCCTCATCTAAATTACCGTCACACCACCAGTTCTTTTTGCCAAGACCAGCAGCCCAGTCTTCCAGTGCATCATAATGCAAACCCGTAAACTGGAAGATACCTACACCACAGGCAGCTCCGTGTCTGGATGTACGGTAAAATGCTTTATTCAAACTGATTCCACTACCATTGTATGCAGGGAATACAACATTTTCTGTATATGTATTAATATCATTTGCCCAGCCGACTTTCTGTTCAGTCATTTTGTATTTATCTTTGTAATATGCTTCAAATGTAAACGGGTCAGCACCGGATTCACCAATCAGGTTTCCTACAGCACCAGCAGCCTGATAATCATTCAAGCCAAGAGCTTTCATAACAGCCCAGACTTTAAGAGCTACAGACTCTTCATCACCTTCGGACTCTACAAGACTTGTCTTTGCAGCCTTTTGACCATCTTCTGAACAATCATCGATGACAGCTTCCTGTTTCATCATATTCTGTTCATACAGATAGTCATGGAGGAACATTCCTCCACCACCGACTGCACCAAAGACAATTGCTCCTGACAAAATACTTGCAGCAACCTTCGGAATTCCAAGTCCTGTTGCCACTTTACCGACAACATTGCTGACAGCTCGTCCAAAACCAGAAGCTCCGCCTCTGAATGCATTCAGCAGATTCTGACCAAGCATCTGTCCGCCACCCATTCCGGCAGTCTTGATACCTCGTCCAAAACCTTTCAGGTTATCACCGAAATACTTCCCGGCACCCTTAAATGGATTTGACTTGCCAGCACCCTTGCCTTTACCGACACCCGCATTCATTGGTCCGGTTCCACCAGAACCAGTGTCGCCTCCAAGGTCATCAAGACCTTTTCGACCAACACCTTTATTACCTGCACCATCAAGCCCCTGTAAGTCCCTTAATTCATTACCAGACCCATCAGACTTACCAACGTCAGCAGTACCGTCTTCATCACCAAGTCCGGCAAATCGTGACGGTCCATCTTTGCCAGCAGAATCACCAGCCTTAACACCTCTTATATTGTTATTCTTCCCATTTGCAGATGCTTCATTCCCGGCTCGAATATCATCGCCAGCATCACGGACATCATTCGCATCATCGCGCTGTGTACCCTGATTGTTGTTCATCTTGTCATCTGCATCACGACGCTGACTACGTTTTCCAGCATCATTGTTGTTATTCTGTCTTTTCACATCGACAACCTACCTTTCTTACGTATTTTTTCTTCTTCATATACATCCTTTTCAGAAAAACTAATAATTAATGTTACCCCCAACATCTCTTATGTAGATTGAAGACTTAATACCTTTTTGACTATCTTCTCTGATACGAGCATTTACATCTGACAATGTAGTATCCACGCTGTCAAAAATATGTACCAATGCTGGTATCAGCTGTCGTGGCTGGTCACCATACTGACCATGATGCTGCTGAATCGTAGCTATCAAAATATCAAATGTATTCTCACCAACTAATTGGATGATAGTCTCTTTATAATCATACAATATTTCAACACCATATGTAAGATGTGAAGCAATCTTTCCCTTCTCAGAAATACCGCCATGCTGATATTCTACACATTTTCCAACATCATGTAAAGCTGCTGCCAAAAAGAACGTACTTGCATCAATTGCTATTGCAATATCACTATATAAAAATACCATTTCAGCCCAACGAACCACTTTTGTTGTATGTGCCAACAAACCACTCTTACAAGAATCATGATGACTGATTGCTGCAAACTCGTATTTAAACGAAGGTTTTACACGAACATCATCCATAATCATGAAAAACACCTGCATTGCATTTGAAGAACAGTATTTTTTTAACTTATCCACCAATGTCATCCAACAGGCATCTGTATCATACACTGTCTCCATGAAATCCAAATAATTCAATTCGTCTGATTCAGGAATAACTTCTAACGTATCTAAACGAACGCCTTTTATATCGTTATATACATCAACACTGCCCGTAATATGAACAATCGCATGATGTATATCATCACGACGAATCACATCATAGGCAGCCGTATTATCCCAAGCCTTAAAATGAATGGCACCTTCACTCTGAAGAGTACCTTTTACAAATGGCTTATCATTCTTGGTAAGAGCAACTTCATATGTCAGCAGATACATGATTCCATCGATTGAATCTTTATCATTCAACTTGTAAATCATATCTTTTGTCAAGATATTCAACATATGAAAAACCCCTTTCCTGATTTTAAATATAATCATATACTTTAATTTAACACATATTTCCTCATTTATCAATATTTATTGGCACTTTAATCATGAAATAAGACTATAAAAATACCATTGCGAGAGTGTTTCTTACAACTTCATCTGGCACACCAGCATAATCATATGTTATAATTTAAAACTGTTGCGCTATCTATCTACCATACTACACAAACTACAGACAACAAAATGAAATACATAAACGGTTGCTACCTTGTATATCTTACACACACTACCAACCCAAAACACGTTATATACTTAAGGAGGAACCGGACATGGCATTACTTAAAATTATCTTTGTCCTGATTTTTATTTTATGTTTTATCCAAGGCAAAGCCGAATATAACAATAAACAGTACACCCGCACAACAACACCATTCTTCAAATGGATTGGAATCTGTTTTGTTTCCAGTGCTCTGTGTACAACAATGATTACAGTCATCCTGCTACCGCTTTTCGGTATCTTATATCTGTTTGGACTGTAACCAACATAACGCTATAATAAATCATACACATGAAAGGAACAGCATCATGTTTAACAAACAGGAAATCTCAGTCCTGCACACAACACGAAGAAAATTTCTAAAAACAATGCAGGATAACATGAAAAATCTTGAATACGACCACTACACAAGCCGTATCAAGACAAATGAAAGCATCATCAACAAACTTTACAGAAAAGGACTGGAACATAAACCAGGTCCTGAAGATGCTTTGAAATACTTGCAGGACATCATTGGTGTCCGCATTGTTACGCAATACATCAACGATGTCTATGACATTGTAGAATGTATCAAGAACAATTATGAAGTCATCGAGGAAATCGACTACATTGCGAATCCAAAAGAATCTGGATACCGCAGTTTTCATATAGTTATCAATTTCCCAATCATCAACAATAATTTTGACTTCAAATATGCAACAGAGATTCCTATCGAAATCCAGATTCGTACCATGGGTATGGACTTCTGGGCAAGTCTGGAACACTCTGTCATCTATGATAAAAAGAAAAACATGCCACTCAAAGACATTGATGAAGACAATGCAGTTGGTCTTGTCAACAAAGAACTGCTTCGCTATGCAGAAGACATTTTCTCTATTGACATGCGCATACAGGCTCTTAAACACATTACAGAGCATGCTATCACACGGTCTGAGTAGCACTTACTATCGAAAGGAGAATTAAAAATCATGATTCCTACACTCTATGAACCATTTCGACATTGGTCTGAACACGGCAGCGTGTATATCATTTCAGATACACACTTCGACGATGCAGACTGCAAGACCATGTCAAACCATTGGATTGACCCTACAGAACACATCAAACGTATTGCAAGCAAAGCTCACAAATGTGATACTCTCATCCATCTCGGAGATGTTGGTAACCCAAGCTACTTCGAGACTGCCTGGAAAAACAAACACAAACGTCCGCACATGGTCCTTATCATGGGAAACCATGACGAATCTGCTGAACGTTTTGAACACATTTTCGACGAAATATACACAGGTCCACTCTTCATTGCAGAAAAAATCCTGCTCAGTCACGAACCTGTGTATGGCATTGACTGGTGTCTGAACATCCACGGTCATGACCACAATGAATCCGGCAAAACAGACATTCATCACATCAATCTTGCAAGCAACGTTGTTGACTTTCAGGTTGCAAATCTTGATGACATTATCAAATCCGGTATTATGAAGAAATCCAAAGGAATTCATCGTACTACAATTGATAAAGCTATCAAAAAGCCAATTCACAAAAAGAAATAACATCAATACACAAAACTCACAGTAACACTACACTTGTATTACTGTGAGTTTTTACTTATCATACCCTTATAAGGAGGTACTCAACAATGAGCTATATTGACAAAGAAAAAGCAATTATTGCAAAACTGAAATCTACAGATTTCGAAATGTTTGACGGTGATGCTGAAGATGCATACGAAAGCATTGGCACAGCACTTGATTCTTTCACGAATTATGCAAACACTGTCATCCATCAGCAGCACATGTTACCAATCTATTATGCAAAATTTGAAGGTCAGGATTTGCGTGACAAAATCATGTCAGATGACAGTCGCCGAAAAATTGCACATGACAACGCTATTGCATACGTAGGATTTATGAACAGACTGTCTGACAAACTTGGTCTTGAACCGTTTGCCGATGTTGACACCAACGACAGACACGAAGTTGCCAGATTCATCGGTGATTTTGTTAACGAAACCTATAATAACGGTATTTCCGGTGGTTTCGACGCTGCCACTTATCAACGAGATACTGAATATGAAAAAGACCATACGAAAAGACTTCAGGACCTCGATGATAAATTCGGGAGCATTGTGGAAAAATCAGAGGAAGGACTCGAATATTAATGGCTTTTACCATCATTAAAAATACACTTGAAACCAAAGAAAACGGAGTTCTCATCATCGAAAATGATGTGTACCGTATCAAAATGAGATACATTGGAGACTATACGGAAGACTTGAAAAATCATAAACTTAATACTGACTTTTTAACAATCAGTTCTAAAATCAAGCAAGCTCATTCTGTATACATGCCAACCTTTACACTTATAAACAACAAAGTGATGTTCAAAATGATTGATACTGGTGCTGGAATTTTTGATGAAAAATCCATGGACAATATGATGAAAGACTTTGTACTGGCTCGTGAATGTCTTGACGATTTCAAGCGTATCATTCAGCAATACTTTCCAACTGCATAACCCAAAAAACACCCATCCGCAAAACTGCGAGTGGGTGTTTTTTTTCTATTTAAGCTTTCCAGTCTTGTTGTAGTTATCTACAAACTGCATAACAGACTTTTCAATGATGGCTGTCTTTGTGATACCTGTCTCATTTGCCATTTTTTCCAAGGCTTCTGCGACATCCTTATCAAGTCGTAAGGAAATTCTGATGTATTCTTTTTTTGGCATACTCATAACTTATTCCTCCAACTCGTCATCACTCTCTGTAGACTCAACCTCTGTTGATTCGTTTTCTGATACATCTGTACCATCCGTTTTATCAACTGTTTCTTCTGTATTGTCATCTGATTCAGATACCTCAGCATTTTCCTCTGTAGTTTCTACAGTTGTATCTTCGATATCCTCATCATCCATATCTTCGTTCGGTTCTTCATGACTTGTTGCTGCAACATCTGCAACAACACCGTCTGGATTATCGCTGATATTAATCATGCGAAGTCCCATTGCACTTCGTGAATATACAGGAACCTTATTGATTGGTGTCTTGATAATCTGACCATTATCCATCGTAATGACAAGGTCATTAGATGGGTCTTCAATCAAGAATACCTTTGTGACATATCCAACACGTTCCATGGAATCTTTCTTAATACAACGACTACCACGAGCAGTACGCCCTACGAACACTGTGAAATCTTCGCATTTCACACGTTTTGCGTATCCTTTCTCAGTGATGACCATAACTTCTCTTCCAAGCTCACGCTTCTGGATAGATACTACTTCGTCACCATCTGTCAACTTGATACCTTTCACACCACGAGCAGATGTACCCATTGCACGGATATTTGCTACTGCATATGCTGCACAGTAACCAAACTTCGTTGTTACCTGAATATAATCAGCATCTGTTACAATAAGAGTACCGCACACTTCATCACCTTCATCAAGATTGATAATGTTTCTACCAGTGATACGAACGTTCTGAAGATTGTTCAAAGCAACACGTTTTGTGATGCCGTTCTTCGTAAACAATACCAGAGATGTATCTTCACTATATTCCTTTTCAGCAATCATATTCGTGATTTCTTCACCCGGCTGAAGTTTCAACAGACTTACAAGCGCTGTACCACGTGCTGTACGTGATGTCTCTGCCAGCTTGTATGCCTTTGTACTGTAAACTCTACCAAAATTGCTGAAGAACACGATATCTGATAACAATGATGTTGAAATCATATCTTCTACATAATCTTCACTGATTGTAGCAAGATGTGAACCTTTACCATAACGCTTCTGTAAACGAAGTGCTGATGGCTTCATACGTTTCAGATAACCAATCTTTGTACGGATAACAACACATGGTTCATCTTCAATCAAATCTTCCATCGTAATGTCAGAATAGTCAGCAACATGTTTTGTACGTCTGTCATCGCCATACTTGTTACGAACTTCTCTAAGTTCTTTTGATACAAGCTTCATAAGTTCATGCTTGTCTCCAAGAACCTTTTCACAGCGAGCAATCTCATTGATAAGAGTTTCATGCTCTGTTTCCAGTTTCGCTCTACCAAGTCCAGATAATGCACGAAGACGCATATCCAAGATTGTCTGAGCCTGTTCTTCTGAAAGACCAAATCTGTCCATCAAAGTTGTAAGAGCATCTGCATTGTCATCTACACTATGTTTGATGATATCAATGATTTCATCAATATGGTCAATGGCAATCAGCAAACCTTCTACAATGTGAAGACGTTTGTTTGCCTTGTCTTTTTCGAAGACTGTTCTACGAGAAACAACTTCTAACTGATGGTCAATGTAATATCTGATGAACTGTAAAATGTTCAACTGCATTGGTTTTCCATCAACCAAGCAAAGCATATTTGCATTGAAATTGCAACGGAGTCTCGTATGCTGTAACAGATTGTTAAGTACAAGCTCTGGAATCGCACGATTCTTAAGCTCAACAACCACACGAATACCATTCTTGTCTGTCTCATCTCTTACATCTGAAACATCAAGTTTCTTTTCCTTACTGTATTTCGCAATGCTTTCAACAAGTTCTCTCTTGTTGACCTGATAAGGAAGTTCCGTAAAGACGATTGATGACTTTTTACCTTCATCTTCAATGTGGTACACAGCCTGCATAGTAACAGACCCTTTACCTGTACGGTAAATCTGCTTCCAAGAATCACCGAGCATGACTGCTCCGGTAGGGAAATCAGGTCCCTGAATGATATCAAGTATTTCTTCGAATGTTGTATCCTTGTCTTTCATATCATTCTTCAACATCTTAAGAACTGCATCACATACCTCTGTCATATTGTGAGGTGGAATGTTACAAGCCATACCAACCGCAATACCCTGAGAACCGTTTACTAACAAGTTCGGGAATCGACAAGGTAACACTGAAGGTTCCATTTCACTACCATCGAAGTTTGGAACCCAATCAACAGTAGCCTTATCAATATCACGTGTTACTTCTGCCGCAATCTTTGCAAGTCTTGCTTCTGTATAACGGTAAGCAGCAGCCTGGTCTCCATCAATGGAACCAAAGTTACCATGACCATCAACAAGCGGATATCTCATAGAGAAATCCTGTGCAAGTCTTACCTGTGCATCGTATACAGAACTGTCACCATGTGGATGATAATGACCAAGTACATCACCGACTGTAGTAGCACATTTCTTATGTGGAACATTGCTTGTAAGTCCCATCTTATACATATCATAAATAATACGTCTGTGAACTGGTTTGAATCCGTCTCTTACATCAGGTAAGGCACGGGCAACAATAACACTCATTGCATAATTCAAAACACTCTGTCCAAGATAATCATATACATGAACCTGTTCAGGTTCTTTTTCAACGATTGGCTCCTCAACTGGAGCTTCTTTTTTCTTTCTAGCCATATATAAACAATCCTTTCTTTTAAATTATGCATCAATGTCTGCGTATGTTGCATTGTCTTCAATGTACTGACGACGAGGAGCTACGACTTCTCCCATCAGAATCTGAAACAGATTTTCTGTTTCTACAGCTCTGAAATCATCAAGTACCAACTGTCTTAACGTACGTGTTGCCGGATTCAATGTTGTATCCCACAACTGTTCAGGGTCCATTTCACCAAGACCTTTGTAACGCTGGATGACATCTTTCTTCTGAGCACCACCAAGCTTTTTCTGTAAATCAGTAAGTTCCTTATCAGAATATGTATAATAAAGTTTCTTACCACGCTGTAATCTGTAAAGAGGTGGTGTTGCAAGATATACATGTCCCTGTTCCAGTAATGGTCTCATGAATCTGTAGATGAACGTAAGCAGTAAAGCTGCAATATGTGCACCATCTACATCGGCATCGGTCATGAACACAATCTTGTCATAACGAAGTTTTGTGATATCAAAATCATCACCGACTCCTGTACCAAATGCCTGAATCATGGTACGAAGTGTTTCACTCTTATTAATCTGCTGAAGACTTGCTTTTTCTACGTTCAAAATTTTACCACGAAGCGGTAAAATTGCCTGTGTCATACGATTTCTTGCAGTCTGAGCAGAACCACCAGCGGAACGTCCCTCTACAATGAAGATTTCACAGTTTGCCGGATTCTTATCAGAACAGTCAAACAGTTTACCAGGAAGAGAATTAGAATCCATACTTGTCTTACGACGAACATTTTCTCTAGCCTGTCTTGCAGCATCCCTTGCCTGCTGAGAAAGGATTGCCTTTTCACAAATTGTACGACCTACATCTGGATGCAGTTCCAAGAAAATAGGTAACTGTTCACCCATAACCTGTTCAACAACACCACGAACCTCAGCATTACCAAGTTTCTGCTTTGTCTGACCTTCAAACTCAGGGTCAATAACACGACAAGAAACCACTGCTGAGATACCTTCTTTCAAATCTTCGAAAGAAAGTGACATGTCTTTCTTCTTGAAAAGATTATTTGTACGAGCAAAGTCGTTAAAAATACGAGCCATTGCACGTCTGAAACCAGTAATATGAGTACCGCCTTCCGGTGTATGAATATTGTTGACATATCCAACAAGTCTTTCACCGTAATCTTTGGTATGCTGGAATGCAATCTCAACTTTTGTATCACCTTTTTCGCCAGAGATATCAATAATATCTTCATACATTGGTTCTTTTCCTGTATTCAGGAAGCCGACATATCCAACAAGACCGTTATCGAAAGAGAATACTTCTTCTTTTTCTTTGCCGTCACGTTCATCTTTCAATGTCAAAGACAAACCTTTTGTAAGATATGCCACCTCACGAACACGCTCTTTGATTGTGTCGTAATTATACTCTGTAACAGAAAAAATAGTGTTGTCCGGTAAAAAGTGAACCTTTGTACCATGAGATTCAACATCTGTATCTCTTTCATGTCTGAAACCCTGTGTAATCTTACCTTTAGAGAAATCCATTCTCCATACGGCTGTGTCACCTGCACGGGTAACTTCTACCCAGAAATCTAATGACAGTGCATTTACAACAGATGCACCAACACCGTGAAGACCACCAGCTCCTTTATAGCCTGCTCCACCAAACTTACCACCTGCATGAAGTTTTGTTAAAACTACTTCCAACGCAGACTGTCCTGTCTGTGGATGAATATCTACAGGAATACCTCGACCATTATCCACAACAGTAATTGAGTTATCCTTTTCAATTGTAACAGAAGCACTTGTACAGTAACCTGCCATGGCTTCGTCAACAGCATTATCCAAAATTTCATAAACTAAGTGATGAAGACCTCTTTCAGATGTACTACCTATGTACATACCAGGTCTTTTACGGACTGCTTCAAGTCCCTCAAGAATCTGAATCTGCTCCGCATTATAATCACTATTGATTTTAGCTGGAATATCTGACATTCTTATTTTCCTCCAATCTTATCTCTTACTTTCTATGTATAGATTATACCATATAGGTATGCATCTGTCAATACAAATAAGACGAAAAACACTGATAAATCAGCTGTTTTCATACACAAAAATAACGCTCTATCATAGAGCGTTATTGTCAATTTTACTAATGATAAATATCAAATCTTACATTTTCTTCTCATAACATTCCACAACAACATTCAGCATCAAATCAATAGCCTGTAATATAAAAAATATTACGAATATCATCACTGAAAATGAACTGTCAACACACAATGCCAAGAATATAATGAACAGTATCATGCTCATTATAAAATGCAATCGAATATCACGAAACACATAATCTTTGAAATTGATATTCATATCTTTCGACAAAGTCTGTGAACGATGGATTCCAAGAATCATATGTATGGTAAACGGCACTGCTGACCAAAACAATAAAACAAACAGCATGACTACAATCGATATATTAAGAATAGAAAAGAAACTGCCAAACACAGCCTGATAGCCATACACAATGCTGTCTTTATCTGCAGATGCTATACCTGATAACAGTTCATGACTGAAACTCATGCCAAAACACGCCATGAATAAAAGTCCAAGCATGATGACTACAAACATTGTCATCATGACAAAATTAAATATCATAGATATCTTCAACCATTTTATGGTCTTGTAATAATATCTGTTATTGTTTATAAACATTATATTTACACCTCCTTATATAGCAAAGCGGCAAGCGAATGTCTTCTTACATTACACTTACCGCCAACATTTACACCCACAGTCACATTATACAAGACGATTCATCACATCCGCAAGCTCTTTATACCCGTTTATCTGTGATTCTGTAAACTCATTTTCAGTTTTCAACTTGTCTCCCACAAGTTCATACTTGCCCGACTTATTGTCAACCATCTGAGACATTAAGTCATTGAATCCAACGGTCGGTGTTATTGTAATACTTTCTAACACCTTTCCGTCTTTATCTTCAACATTATTTTCACCATCTTTCAGATGTGTATTGTACTTATTCTTGTCTGATTTCAGCTGTACATCGGTTGTACCGATTTTCTTATCTGCATCACTGTACCATGCAAACTTTGCTTTCATCTGAATATCTGTATCAGATGTACGAACTAATACGAACTGCACAGGTGATATTGCCAAATCACCGCTGTTTTCATACACTGACTTTCCGTTGAACGTTCCGTCTGATGTTGGAACCGAATCAGCTACACTATAATAAATTGTTACACCTGCTTCTGCATCTGTATAAGAATAAAGATTTTTCACAGCTTCATCAATCGTTTCTTTGGTATAGGTGCCTTTCCACATTAAATCATCCGCATTTTCAATACTCGCATCCGCCTTTGCAGCATCTTCCATTGTACTTTCTGTACTGCTTTCTGAATTGATATCCATTTGCTGAATACTGTTTCTCATTGCTGATAACTTCTGATAGGCAAAGAAACATCCCGTACCGACAACGGCTACAAGCAATATCATAACAATCGGCACAATAATGCTCATCTTTCTTGCCTTCACAAGCTTTTGATGAACTTCTTCTGCCTGTTTCTGTGATTCATAGGACGACACTGCCGTCTGTTTGGCAGCACGGGCAGCCATCTTCTCCTTAAACAATTTCTTTTCTTCTTCTGTCAAAACACCACACACCCTTTCACGCTTTTTTTATTACACCTGCATTGCAAACATATTTGTATTCATGTTCACAACCTGACCAGATTGAACAACATTTTCAGCCTTAGCCTTATCTTCAGCAGCCTTGGCAGCTTCCTTGGCAGCAGTTTCAATCATTTCCTCACTTCTCTTAAAACCCCATTGCTGACACCTTTCATTGATATTAAATACAATATTTTTTTCAGGATTCACGTATGTATCCGGTGGGTATTCTCCCATCATGCTTTTCTTACCGTTGTAATGATAGCATAAATCAATCACTGACCAGTCTTTGAACATTGCTAATGTCTCGATACCACAGACAAGTTTCACAAAACCACCAACCAGAGTCGGTCCACCTTTAACTTGCTTGCTTTCTTCTGCAATACACGCCATATAAAGCCATGCAAACCAGAATACCAAAGAATCCAAGACAACCCTTTTGTTAAGTCCAAACATCTGAAAATTATTCCACACTTCATTGTTGATTTTATTTTCAAAAAAATCAGAAAGCTTGGAAATAAATTCATCAATGTTCGCATCCTCCAGTTTAAGGTCAACAGGATACCCCATCTTCTTACCATCTCTTCTCAAACTATTTGCATGTTTTACACACATACCAAAGGCTTCAAGAAGTATTTTAGCTGAAATAAATCGATTTACATATTTTAAAAAGAATATCCACTCCGAATCATTAACAAGTCGCATACGCCATTTTCCATTGACAACCTCAAATACAAATACCCCATAATCGTCAATGCTTCCCGTAGCATGGCACATACGAATACAATGATTGATTCCATTTGATTCTGTCAGCGTCAATACAGAGTGCATCTCACCATTTATCATAATCGGATTATTAAGCTGATTTCCAGGTTTATATCCAAATGGTTTCTTATAAAGAACGCCTTTTTCCCAGACTAAATCTTCCCAAAAAGAACACTGAACCAAAGAACTATAATTCTTTTCTTTAGTGATATACTTGCTCTTTTCAAATTCAGTTTTCAAGTCATTATAGTCAGTCATTAAAATTCCAACTGACATATCCTGGCTCCCGCAATGTACTTCCACTGCATACATTCCTCCAATCCTGATATATTTTTCACACGCTTCTCCCTGTAATACACAACAAATATTAATCCTCTATCATCTTATTCAAACGAATCAGATTACTCTGTTCCTGTGCCTTCAAATAAGACACAAGAGCGCGTTCTACAACCGTTGTCTTCGACAAACCTGATGTAGCACAGTATGAACTCAAGCTTTCTGCAATCTCTGCATCCAGCTTACAGTTCAATGATACAAAATCTTTTCTAGGTCTTCCTTTTGCCATACGTCTCACACCTTTCTCTTCTCTTTAAAACTTTCCGCCATTCGCTCTAAACGCTCTTACCTGTTCCAGATAGCTGCGCTGAATGTCATGAGCAGTTACACAATTGTCTAACAGCATTGCAACGGTCATTGGTCCAACACCACCCGGAACCGGAGTAATCATACTGGCAACAGTCTTGACATCATCTGTATCAACGTCCCCTGTCAGTTTATTATGTTCATCACGATTAATGCCAACATCAATCACAACGGCACCATCTTTAACATATTCATGATTGATAAACTTGCTCTTTCCAACAGCAACAACCAACACATCAGCAGTCTTACAGATTTCCTTCAGACCAACTGTCTTACTATGGCACACAGTCACAGTTGCATCCGCATCAAGCAGCATTGCTGACACTGGTTTTCCTACAATATCACTTCGTCCAACCACCACGCAATGTTTTCCAGCTACACCTACATGATTTGCTTCCAGCAATCTCATGATGCCTGCTGCCGTACATGGAGCCATTGACAATGTTCCCATATGCAACAGTCCAACCGATGTGGGATTGAAACCATCCACATCCTTCATAGGCATAATCAAAGCCTTAATTTCATCTTCATCAATATGGTCCGGCAATGGCAGCTGTACCATAATACCTGTTAGGAAAATGTCATTATTCAATTTCATAATCAGATTCTTGAGTTCTGTCTCGCTGATAGACTCATCCATCTCATATAAAGAAAACTTAATGCCAACTTCCTCACAAGCTTTCTTCTTATTGCGAATATACACATCCGATGCTGGATTATGTCCAACCTGAACTACTGCCAATGTCACATCATTGCCACCAGCTCGAATCGTACGAACCTGCTGTGCAACACGATTTTTGACAACCTGGGCTGTAGCTTTGCCATCCATCAATAAACATTCTTTCTTTGTCATAGAAATCATCCTTTCTTCTTAAAATCAGCTCATAAATGAGCACATCTTGACTAATTCTCGAACATTATTATAAACCATATCGTATCGAACTGTCAATTGAAATCTACACTAAAATACAACAAAAACAAATTTTTACAGGGTAATCCGTGCACGAAAAAAAGACCTCCGGTCACGGGTTACTGAGTGTCTACAAAGACAAAAACTATTCACATCACAGAACACTCTTGTTCTGTACCTACGCAAAGAAAGGATATGATACCAATGCGTAAATTCACATTATTCATGATGTCACTGTTAATCTGCACGGCTATGCTTGCAATCAAACCTGCAAACGCACAGGCTGCAACCAAAAGCACCATGATTCCTAATATTGGAACCTATGAATATAACACCAAAACCAAAACAGCCACTTTAAAAAAACCTGTTATATATGACGACTATGTTTATGTACCATGGGGTATATGCATCCAGAACAAAAGCTATAAAGTCACGAAAATTGACAAGAACGCATTCAAGAAAGATGCAAAGAAAATCAAATACGTAGAAATCGACGGATTGATTAAAAGTATTGATACCAATACTTTTAACCTGCCAAAAGCAAAATCCATCATCTTTATTCATGCAACAAACACAGTCTTCAAGAAAAATGCGTTTAAAAAACTCAATAAGAAATGTACCTTCGATGTGAACTGTACACAGATGAAGAAAAACATTCGAAAGTGCAATAAAAACATCAAAGCAAAGCAGATTTCTGTCAGCGTTGCTCACTAATACTTTTAACTTCATATAACTAACAAACTCCCTCTTGATAGCAAGAGGGAGTTCTTTTTACAATGTATCCTACACGATACCTTACATACTACACACAAACACATACGAGTGATGTGATAGAAACAACAAAATATCACTCTATGCGCCGGAGGAAAACACACTATGCGACTCGAAGTAAGACACATTATCGAAAACACCGTCTTTTCGTACAAAAAAGACCAAATTACCATCACCAAAGATGGATACACGCAGCAATTTCAATTCACACTCTAATAAAAGAGTGACAAGTAATTCATTACTTGTTCATTAATAATTATAACACAATCTGACTCTATTAGGTGGAATAATCTTGCCGAGTTACAATCTGCAACACTATTCCAAACAAAAACACCAACAAAAAGGAGAACAAAAATATGAAAATCGGAATTACAGAACGTGGAGACGCAAGCATCGACTATGGATGGATGAATAAAGCATCCAGAATGGATGGCACCATCCTTATCACAAAAAACCTGACCGATAAATTCATCCAGACTGTTATCAACCTGCACAACAATGGAGTCAAGCTCATTGTACATGCAACCTGCACCGGATGGGGCAACACGGACTTTGAACCAAATGTCCATAACTACAAATGGCAGCTTCCACAGCTCAAAAAACTAATTGACACCGGATTTCCTGCCAGTCACTGTGTGCTTCGCATCGACCCAATCTTCCCGACAGATAACGGTCTAAAACGTGTCATCGAAGTTCTGCAAGAATTCGAACGTCTTGATACTGGTGTTACCCGTATTCGCATCAGTGTCTATGACGAATACAAACACGTCAAAGAACGTCTCAAAGCAAAAGGATACCAGCCTTGCTATGGCAACAACTTCTACGCAAGCAAACAGCAGATGCTGTCCGTTGCCAACACACTGAGTCTGTTCCCATACAAATTCGAAGTATGTGCGGAAAATATCCTGGCACAAAACTTTCCACAGACTTTCGAACAGACTGGGTGCGTCAGCACAAAAGATTTCGCAGTACTTGGGATAAAAACGGTGCCAAATCTGTCCGAAAACGGTCAGAAACGAAATGGCTGTCACTGTCTTACCTGCAAGACTGAACTGCTCACCAACAAATTCCGCTGTCCAAACCGGTGCATCTACTGCTACTGGCGTGACAAATAAAAACAACACGCATACAGGAGGTCTATGTATAACCACATAGACCACATCCTGTATATCTTATTATGAGAAATGGAGGAACCCTTATGCAACTGAATGACTTTCACGTTGTTGAAATTACCAACAAACATTCAAAATCTACACATCGAGACATTGTCTATGATGACGTACAGACATTTATAGATGAAATCTATACAAACGAAACTGAAAACTATACTTTCAACGAGATTCCACGTAAAGACTGGTCCATCAATGACTGTATCAACGTCACATCTGAACTGTTGGAAGATACCAATCATCACAGTCTTACAGAAGAACCTCGTACTATCATTGATATCATGCACAAAGTCAACGTTCCTGAGAATCTGATTGCAGCATTTGCCCATGAATACATGGAGCACATGTTTGCAAAATATGGATATTAGAAAGGTTGTGATAAGCTATGTCCGACAACACAGTAAATACAACCAACAATCCTGCAGTATCACAGGCTATTACAATCAAATCCATAGCTGATAGTGTGATTCATACGCTTTCTCAGGCTGGCTTTACTATTCAGAGATACGATGCTTCTACTACGGATTCCATTTATCTAAAACTGGATTACGGAGTCGGAAACTCTATCCGTATAAGTAACCATAACGGTAAGAAGCATCTGAATTACCGATACAATGTCATTTTAGACGGTGTAACAGAAGATGTCATGGCAAAATATATCAGACACTACTATCATCCAGATGACATCGATAAGATGATAAATCTCATCATGACAGAACGCCGCATGAAAATCCAGCAGTACGGAAAATTCAGATACAACGAATTCATGACGTCAAACCAGAAAAACCATAATGCAGACAAGCATGGATTCTGGAAAACAGCAATCCTTATTCCAGCGTATTCCAAATAGGAGGTGAAACGTATATGACTGACTTTGAACAAATCCATCAACTTAAGATTTCACTCATCGAAAAAGGATGGGACATTGAAGAAAAATATTCCAACGATGGCTTTAGAAAGCTCGTCGGCTACACCATCTTTGCAAGACGATGTGACTGGCACGGTAAGTTTACCTATGCTCTTACAGGTCATGTCATCAGTTTCTGCGAAATCTGCGAAACAATCTCAGACAGCAATGCAATGCTTAATACTATTCAAAAACTGCATGACAAATGTGTCAACGCATGGACAGACTTTCCAGATGAAATTCCATTCCAGACAGCTACGAATGAAATCAAAGCTGACATCCTCTTCCAGCCATTTGCAACTGCCAAAGAGTATCACGTAAACGACAAAAGATACTACAAATAATATGTTTGAAACACAACATAACCGAGTGCTTTTATGTTACGATTAGACTATTAAGCACCTATATATAAAAAGGAGAAAAACGGATATGGCAAATCATTGGTCACCACTCACTGACGAACCTGTAGACACATCGAATCTTACATTTGATGAACGAATGTCTATGTTCAATGACAATATCAAATCACATAACAATATCGTATTCTTCGGCGGAGCCGGAGTCTCCACAGCAAGCGGCATCCCAGACTTCAGGTCTAAAGACGGACTGTACAATCAGCATGATGTCCAGTTCGATAAATACGAACCAGAATATCTGTTGAGCAGAGACTGCTTGTATTACAACCCAAAAGTTTTCTACGAATTCTACCGTCAGAAACTGGATTGCAGAAACATCCAGCCAAACACTGCCCATTTCAAACTTGCTGAAATGGAGAACGCAGGTAAACTTGACTGTGTCGTTACACAGAATATCGACGGACTGCACCAGAAAGCTGGCAGTAAAAATGTATTCGAAATCCATGGTACAGCAAACAGAGTTTACTGTCCAAAATGCGGAAAAGAATACCCATCAGATTATCTGTTTACAAACACAGATGCTATCCCGAAATGCAGCTGTCATGGTCAGATAAGACCTGACATCACTCTGTATGGTGAACAGTTGCCACGCGCATTTGCAGATGCTATGGAAGCTGTTGAAAAAGCAGACATGCTCATCGTCGCCGGAACTTCTCTGGCAGTCTATCCTGCCAATACACTTATCTCTTACTTTACAGGCGATATGCTCGTACTGGTCAACCGTACAGAAACCGATTTTGATACACATGCACAGCTTGTCTTCCATGAAGACATCACAGATGTATTTGACAAAATCACATTGTAATACAAACAATGCAGGCTCTTAAATTAATTAAGAGCCTGTACTTATAAAAGAAAGGTAACGCAACATGCAAAAACCAGACCAACGTCAGGTCTTGAAGATGTTTATAAATCAACAATTCCAACAATATCCTGACATTTTAACAAAAGAACGAATCCTGCACAGTAAAGGTGTTGCAGATTTCATCTATTGCTATTGCAAAGCAAATCATGTCAATAATGAAAGAATCCACGAACTGTATATCACAGCTCTGCTTCATGATATTGGATACCTCGAAAATCATACAGGTATCGACCACTCTAAAGAAGGTATCAACCTTTTATCCACAATCGGAATCCATCCTGACCTGCTCGAACTGATTCAATATCATGGTAAATACACAGACAATCCATCTGAAGAACAAGTTCTCTTCTGGCTGGCAGACATGTGTATTGGAAAAGACGGTCATTTTGAAGGATATGAAAGACGTTATGAATCAATCTTAGCAAGATATGATTCTGATGACAAACGTCTTAAAGATGTAAACAAAATCATTGACTATCTTCGTATTCATTTTCCCGAATACGGTGGAAACAAAAGTACATAGACTTATCCACATAACGTTGATACCTATGTGGATAACACAATCTTACAAGGAGGAACAAAAAACATGTGTCAGATAACACTTAAAAAAGGACAGAAACTCATACTGGAACCTCATGACCATATTGAACCAAATGACAACAAGCATAACTGTCAGTTATGCGGCAAAGAATTCTTAGGTCGCTGCCACTGTGATAAAACAGACAGATTCGGCAAAGACGTCAGCATACACAACACGCCATGTGAATATTATGACTTCAAAGGTACAGACGAACGTCTCAAAGAAATTGAAGGTCCTGACATTATACAGTCATGCAAATTCACATCCGTATGGGATGTCGGTGATGAAATCACAACGGATGCCACTGTCAATCTTTATACGAAAGAAGTCATTGCCGAATGCGTTGACCCTGATAATTTAGGATATGAATGCAATGTCCTTGACAATGAATTCATTACCATGAAAGACGGTACAACACATCCTGTATACTCAAAAGAAAACTGTAATCCAAAAGAAAATTTTTGGTACAGATAACTTATAAGCTCTACGCAGAATGTGATGTACTGATGAAACCATAGAAATGATGCATGCAATACAATATGATTTCTTCCTACATCTAGTATCAGAGTAGGAAGAAATTTGTTATTGCAATACAGCATGTAGAAATGATAACACACTATTTAATTCTATGGATTTTATGATAGTATTTATATATAAAAAGAATGCAAAAATTGAAAGGATGGTTAATATGAGTATTTTCGATAACTTACCAGAACCGAAAAAACATGATTATACAATTGACTGGTCCAAAGTCGACATTGAAAAAGCTGAAAAGGAATTTGATGAATTAGAAATTCCATCAGAAGCAAAAGCTCAACTTGAAAAAGAAAAAGAAATGGGCTATCACATTGGGCACCGTTAATTTTTTATAGAAAGACAAAGATATGTTTAATTTATATATAAAACGTTCAGTGTTAGAGAATCACACTGATTTTAAAATTGTCAAATTAACCTTGAAAGATTTAATATCTAAAACAAAAACCAATATCCAAACAGATTATAATCTTGACGTCAATAACCCACGACTTAAACACTCTGTGTTATGAAGTTGGA
>UMGG01024069.1_pt1 | contig 35918 bp, 27 predicted proteins | sample 1965211 | NCBI WGS metagenome assembly UMGG01 (sample SAMEA4836064, study PRJEB28245) | human gut metagenome | biome: gut microbiome; material: fecal sample | place: Denmark | collected 2008 | reverse complement strand
CAGATGGGATATGGTATTTTTTCTTTTTTCGTCTACACGAAATCTACAAATAGTATTTAATCAGCTACTACCTGAACTTTTAACATATTTGTTGTTCCAGAGCGTCCGATTGGTACACCGGAAGTAATAACAGTAACGTCACCGTTTTCAAGGAGACCTTCTTTTTTACATGCATTGATTGCACGCTCAAAGAGTACGAATACTTCCCATTCCTCTCCAAGAAGGATAGGCTGTACACCCCAGGATAAGTTTAACTGACGGCAGACTTTTTCGTCCATAGCACATCCGACAATATCACAACCTGGGCGGTATTTTGCAATCATTCTTGCAGAGAAACCAGTTTTAGTTACAGTGATGATTGCTTTGGCATCAAGGTCATAAGCTGTGCTGCATGTAGCATGACAGATGGCATCTGTAATACCAGGATTTGTGTATTTAGCCATATCATCAAAACGTTTACGATAATTGATGGCTTCTTCTGTACGCTTTGCAATTTTAGCCATCATCTGAACAGCTTCTACAGGATAAGCACCTGCTGCTGTTTCTCCGGAAAGCATAATAGCGCTTGTTCCATCATAAATCGCGTTTGCAACGTCTGTAGTCTCTGCACGAGTAGGACGAGGATTTTTCATCATAGAATCGAGCATCTGTGTAGCTGTGATAACTACTTTACCGGCTGCGATTACTTTTTTGATAATCATCTTCTGGATAATAGGAACTTCTTCTTCAGGAATCTCTACACCCATGTCACCACGAGCAACCATGATACCTTCACAGGCATCAATGATAGAATCGATATTATCAACACCCTGAGAGTTTTCGATTTTAGCGATAATACGGATATCTTCTCCGCCGTTTGCTTTTAAGAATGCTTTCATTTCTTTGATATCATCAGCAGTTCTTGTGAAAGAAGCAGCAACGAAGTCAACATCCTGTTTGATACCAAATAAAAGGTCTTCTTTATCTTTTTCACTCATAAATGGGATAGAAAGTTCCACACCAGGGATATTTACTCCCTTTCTGTTAGAAATCGTTCCGCCATTCTCTACTTTACAGTGGATATCTTGCCCCTTAATAGCCACTACCTTTAATCCAACCAGTCCATCATCGATTAAAATATTAGAACCAACATGGATATCTTTGTGCAAATCTTTATGTGTGACACTGACGATGTCTTTTGTTCCTTCTACATCTCTTGTAGTCAGGCAGAAATCCTGTCCCATTTCAAGAGTAACTCTTTCCTCTTTAAATGTCTTTAAACGGATTTCTGGTCCTTTTGTATCTAAAAGGCATGCAACCGGAAGGTGATGCTTTGTACGTAAGGCTTTTACTTTATCTATTCTTTTCTTCTGATTCTCGTAAGTATCATGAGAAAAATTAAGGCGGGCAACATTCATTCCGGAAAGCATTAACTGTTCCAGAACATTCCCCTTATCTGTTGCCGGTCCAAGGGTACAAATAATCTTGGTTTTTCGCATAGTAATAAATCCTCCTATTTCCGTAGTTTAAAATTAGCATTACCATTCTATTTTAATAATTTCAATTAATTTGTCAACGGGTATTTGAAGGTATTTACGAGAAAAGAATGAAAAACATCCTTAATATACCCGAATGAGACTGGAAATACTGTTAACAATGGAAAGTCTTTTCAAAATATTAAGAGCATCGGAAAAATAGAGTTCTTTTACTTTGTCAGTAATAATAACCAGTTCAGCGTTCCCGTTTTGGCGTGATTTCTGAATAATCTGGGCAATACTTACCTGGCTTGTGCCAAATACACTTGTAATGTTTGCGAGGACACCTGGGCGGTCAGCAACCTGCATACGAAGGAAGAAACGGGAGTAAGTATCCTGGATATTTTTAATCGGAAGTTCTTTATAGCAAGAGCATACATGAAGATTTGAATGTTTTTCAATAATATGTCTTGCAACGGTACATAAATCTCCAGTTACCGCACTGGCAGTTGGACGTTTGCCGGCTCCACGACCATAGTACATTGTATCATCAGAAGCAGTTCCATGAACAAATACCGCATTAAAAGAATCATTTACTGTAGCAAGAGGATGCTCTTGTGGGATGAGAATCGGAAGAACTTTCACTTCGATACCGTTCTCATCTTTTCTGGCAATACCGACGAGCTTAATTACTGAATTAAATTCTTTTGCATAAAAAATATCTTTTGCAGTAATGTTTCTAATTCCTTCGATATAGACATCAGAAAATGTAACCCGTGAATGGAAGGCAATCGAAGCCATAATAGCAATCTTACGTCCGGCATCAAGACCATCTACATCAGCAGTAGGATCTGCTTCTGCATAGCCAAGATCGGTTGCTTCTTTTAAGGCTTCATCATAACTCATGCCACTCTGAGTCATGCGGGTAAGAATATAATTTGTCGTACCGTTTACAATCCCCATGATTTCAGTAATATTTTCACTGGACATACTCTGTTTTAATACTTGAATGATTGGAACACATCCGGCAACAGCAGCTTCAAACTTAAAATCACAGTCGTATTTTTCTGCTGTATCTAAAAGTTCATGACCATGCTCAGCAATTAAATCTTTATTAGCAGTTACGACTTGTTTTCCTGCCTTCATCGCTTCAAGAAGATAGGACTTTGCGGGTTCGATTCCACCCATTACTTCTATAATAATAGAGATGCTGTCATCAGCGATGATCTCTTCCCAGCTATCAGTAAGAAGATCAGACGGGATTCCCTCTCTTTCTTTAGAAGCATCACGAACAAGAATTTTTGCAAGCTCGATCTGTGTGCCGCAGATATATGGGAAATCTTTCTGGCGTTCCTTAACTAGTTCGTATACACCACTACCAACAGTACCGGCACCTAATAAAGCGACTTTCACAATTTTATTCTGAACTGATTCCATAAATTACCTCCAAATAAAAAATCAATAAATAAGGTTGTGTATCATTTTAACAGAGTCCTGCCAAATACACAACCTTTGATTTGTTAAATGAGAGGACGCCCGTTGGAAGATAAATAAATCATATTTGTGACTTTAGTCGCGGCGGTTTGAATGTTCGCTTACGCGCTCGCATCCAAACCTTGCTCCGAGGCCACAAATATGATTTATTTATCTTCCAACGGGCTGACCTAGGCTGGATTTGGGGAATCAAATCAAAGGAAGGAGGATTTGAAGAGGAAATGGAGGGAGACAGATGGTTTTCGTCTGTTTAGCCCCCAAAAAAATTACTAGAGCATTTTTCAAGCACGCTCTAGTTACTCTGATAATCCAAAGAGTTTTAAATCTTCTTCCACACTTTCAATCCCAGCGATACCAAAGTTATCCACTAATACCTTCGTAACATTTGGGGATAAGAACGCAGGGAGTGTCGGTCCGAGGTGGATATTTTTTACTCCAAGGTAGAGAAGGGCAAGTAAAACGATGACTGCCTTTTGCTCATACCAGGAAATATTGTAGATGATTGGAAGTTCATTAATATCCTCAAGTCCAAATACTTCTTTTAATTTGAGGGCAATAACGGCGAGAGAGTAGGAGTCGTTGCACTGTCCGGCATCAAGTACTCGTGGAATACCGCCAATATCACCTAAATTCAACTTATTGTATTTGTATTTTGCACAGCCTGCGGTGAGAATTACCGTATCTTTTGGTAATGCTTTTGCAAAATCTGTGTAGTAGTTTCGTGATTTCATGCGGCCGTCACAGCCTGCCATAACGACAAACTTCCTGATTGCACCGGATTTTACAGCGGTAACAATATCATCGGCAAGGGCAAGTACCTGATTATGGGCAAAACCGCCTATAATTTCTCCACGTTCGATTTCTTCTGGTGGTGCACAGTGTTTTGCCTGCTCAATAATTGCGGAGAAGTCTTTTTCTTCCCCAATTTCACCAGAAATGTGTTTACAACCTGGATAACCGGCTGCTCCGGTTGTGTATAATCTGTCTTTGTAGCTGTCCTTTGGTGGAACGATGCAGTTTGTTGTCATGAGAATCGGGCCGTGGAAGCTTTCAAATTCCTCTTTCTGTTTCCACCATGCATTTCCGTAGTTGCCGACGAAGTTTGGATATTTTTTGAAAGCGGGATAATAGTGTGCAGGAAGCATTTCAGAATGAGTGTATACATCCACACCGCTTCCCTGTGCCTGTTTGAGTAACATTTCAAGGTCACGAAGGTCATGACCGGAAACAAGGATGCCTGGACGGGTGCCAACACCGATGTTTACTTTTGTGATTTCTGGATTTCCGTAGGTGGAAGTATTGGCATTGTCAAGGAGAGCCATACCGTCCACACCGTATTTACCAGTTTCTAAAGTAAGAGCGATTAAATCATCAGCAGATAAACTGTCATCGAGAGTTGCGGCAAGGGCACGCTGCATAAATGCATCAATTTCCTCATTATCCTGTAAAAGAACATTTGCATGCTTGGAGTAAGCGGAAAGTCCTTTTAATCCGTAAGTAATCAGTTCACGAAGACTTCGGATGTCCTCATTTTCTGTAGAAAGAACGCCGACAGCTGCAGCTTTTGTATCAAATTCCTCCACGGAGTCGTTCCAGAGAGCTGCTTCCGGGAGTGCATCTTTATTTGTTAGTTTAGAAAGGAGCAAATCTTTTTCGGAAAGTGTTTCCTGAATCCGGGCGATAATTGCTTCTTTGCTAAAGTTGGCATTGGTGATTGTAGTAAATAAATTCAGTGTAATCATGTGATTGACTGCTGGCTGAATCTCTACTCCTTCCTGTCTTAAAGTAGTAGTTACCGCAGAAATTCCTTTTGTAGCATAGACCAATAAATCCTGCATGGCAGCGACATCGGGCTGTTTTCCACAGACTCCAACACGAGTACATCCACTGCATCCGGCAGTTTCCTGACACTGATAACAAAACATTTGGTTTTCCATAAAATTTAATCTCCTTTTTCTTCTATAAAATTCCTTTATGAAGGAAATACAACAGTGAGAAGCCACTTAAAGTCTTCTTTTGCATAAACAGAATGAGGTTTTTTCGCTGGCATAACGAGGGTATCCCCTGCCTGTAAAATATATTCTTTGCCATCAACAGTGAACTGACCGGTTCCTTCAAGAACGAGAACCATTGCATCACCAGTAGAATCATGTGTAGCGATTTCTTCATCTTTGGAAAATGCGAAAAGTGTCACACTTACATGGCCATTCTGTGCTAATGTTTTGCTGACAATCTGTCCTTTATCGGCAGAAACCTGGTCAGCAAGATGTAAAACTTCTTCATGTGAAATATTTTTGATATAAGCCATTGTTATCCTCCTTTCATTGACTTTCTATACGCAGTATAATATAGTTGATTTGATAAATATGTTGTTTTGACAACAAACGGGGAGAAAATTATGGATTTTTATAAGTTATCAAAAACAGTGCTTTTCCAAGGGACAACGCCGGAAGAAACAGAGCAGATGTTGTCCTGCTTAAAGGCGGGCAAACGCAAATATAAAAAGGAAGAAATGATTTACCGGGCGGGTGAAGTCGTATCCTGTGTCGGCGTTGTTTTATTAGGAAGTGTTTTAATAGAAAATGATGATGTTTGGGGAAATCGCAGCGTGTTAGAGCGGGCCGGTGAAGGAGAAATCTTTGCAGAAACCTATGCCAGTATCCCAGACCAGAAAATGTTAGTCAATGTCATTGCTGCAGAAGATACAGAAATTTTATTTTTAAATGTGGGAAAAATGCTTCACATCTGCTCCAATTCCTGCATTTTCCATAATAAACTCATAAAAAATCTTTTACAGGTTTGCGCACAGAAAAATCTCGCCCTGTCCCGAAGAATTTTTAACACTTCCTCCAAATCTATCCGAGGAAGACTGCTATCCTATTTATCTAATCAGGCAGTATTATGTAACAGTAAAGAATTTGATATACCATTTAACCGCCAGCAGCTTGCAGACTACTTAAGCGTAGACCGTTCCGCCCTTTCAAAAGAACTTGGTAAAATGTCCAAAGAAAGATTGGTTTATGTGAAAAAGAATCATTTTCGTTTATTATCTGTGCAGGAATTATTTGAAGGAGAGTCTTAGAATTTGTTTGAAGAATCAATAAGTAATCTGTACTCTCCCTGATTTGTGGGATATTTTACTTTATTCAGTTGACGTAGTTTGTGATGAACTACTGCTGTTTTGGTGAAAGTTTCCATGAATATAATACACATTTTATAGAAAGTATTTTCCAAATCCACTTCAACTTTTGAGTAAGAATGAATGTCTGGAAAAATGTTTTATAGAACATCTGTTAAGTGACAGAAAAAATATTTTGTTAAAATTGTCTACACATTTTCAAAATATTTTTAAAAATTAATAAAAAAATCCTTTGAAAATAAAAATGTTTGTGAATCTTTTTTTTGACAGCAGTGCTATAATTAACCCGTAACAAAGAAGTGGTTATGAAAAGAATAACCGTAAAATACTTATCAGACCTGATAAAGTAGGGCCTCTAAGCATCAGACATTTTGGAGGAAAAGATAAATGAATACTTTAAGTGCTGAAAAAAGAGATATGCAGATTAAGGCAAAAAAGCTTAGAAGGGAAGGATTTGTTACAGGCAATGTGTTCGGTAAGAACATGGAAGGCTCCATGCCGCTGAAAATTGAGAAAAAAGAGGCAGAAAGAATCTTAAGAACCTGTAATAAGGGAAGTCAATTAAAACTCACTGTTGATGGAGAGACAATGCCAGTCTTATTAAAAGAGATTGACTATAATCCAATGAAACATGAGATTGTGGAGATGGATTTCCAGGCATTAGTAAAAGGTGAGAAAGTACATTCTGTAGCAGAGGTTGTACTGTTAAATCACGATAAGGTAAAATCCGGTGTTGTAGAATTATTATTAGAAGAAATCAGTTATGAAGCATTACCGGAGAATCTGATTGAAAAAGTTGAGATTGACTTAACTGGTAAACAGGCTGGTGATACAATCAGAGTTGCAGATTTACCAATTGCAACTATAGAAGGCATTCATCTGAAAACGAATCCGGAGGAAACTGTTGTACAGGTAACAGAAGTACACAATGAAGTTCCGGAAGATGAAGAAACAGAAACGGAAGAAGAATAGAAAACAGACGAAAATAAAAAGAATAGACCATCGCAAACGTAAAGATATCACTGCGTAGAAAATGCCTGTTCGGCATTTTTACTTGCTCTCACATTACATTTGCGATGGTCTATTCTTTTTATTTTCTGCTTGTTGGCTCCAGAAGGAATGAATCCAATAGTCTTTGGGAGGGAAGGGGGAAAGATCAGAAGACTACTGCTACCCAGAAAGTATGCCTGTTCGGCATTTTTACTTGCTTCCACATTACATTTGTTATGGTCTATTCTTTTTATTTTCTGCTTGTTGGCTCCAGAAGGAATGAATTCAATAGTCTTTGGGGAGATAAATGGGGATATGTCAGAAGTCTACTACTTGCTCGGAAGGTATACCATCCAGAAGAAAAAGATGATATATTGTCACAATATAATAGTGAATTTATCGTATACAATGATAGCTGGCGATACCATCTTATCAGCATGACAGCATCGCGGAGATAGTATCAGAATAAGCCACAACCTTCTTCCCTCTTCCCCATCTCTTTCCCAAAGACTATTTCATTCATTCCATGTGGTACCAAAACACAGAAAAAAGAAACTATACCATATCCCAGATGCGGCTTTGGAGCGTGTTTAAGATGCGGACGAGCAGCTTAAACACAGCGACTACAGAGCAGATGGGATATGGTATAGTTTCTTTTTTCGTCTGTTTTTTCTCAATGAATCAAATAGTAATATACCCTTCCATGTTCTTTTGTTTTTGTTATCATTTCCTGACGTTCCATGTAAGGAAGGAGCGAGTCAAGAAACTGGGTGGGATTGGTGACACCGATGCGTTGTTTGCTAAAAGGCTGTTGGGCGGTGAGTCCCTGTATACAGTCGGCGAGTTCTTTTTTTGTCATCTTCCCATTGCGCTTTAGCTCTTTTTTTATTTTACTGATTCCTTTTGAGGTCAGGAGGTTATTTAAGTCCTGCTTCTGGTGCAGGGAACGCCATAATCCCCAGCCGTAGATTAACATGGTAGCTACGGCAAAGAGTAAAATATAAGGGAGATACTGTAACAGATTTTTCAGTAATTCCATAGTATGATCCTTTCATATTTGTTCAATCGTAAATCTGTGTTGTACATATTACTGGCTATTTCTGGAAAGTTTTTGTGCTTGAATTGCTCTTTTTTTCGGAATAAGTGATTAAATGATGATCTTTTAGTATTTCTAAGAATTTAATGAGGCGGGACAGGGACTTTTCCATGTTAGGAAACTTTTGGTCGAGTTCTTTTGAAAGTGTGTAAATATCTTTTTTGTCATCGATGATGCCCCAGACAAAGCTTCCGTAATCATCAAGATCGATGGAACTTACTTTTGGGCGGTGAAAAAATTTCTGAGCAATCTTATTAAAGAAACCTTCCCAGCGAATAAAAACAGTGATAGTTCCTTTTTCATTTGTTTCATATTCTATGTCAGGGTTTTTGACAGGAATATAGTCAAGATAGTTTTTATCTATTTTCTGTTTGGTCATAGAGAATCCTTTCTATAATTAAATTATATAAATTAAATTATACAGTGATATTAGGATTAAAAGGTATTTTGCTCCCAGCATGACGTCACGAATTACTCCACAGCGAATGCTGCTCCCATAATTCTGAAACAATTTATATTTTATAACGATTTGGTATTAAAATCAAATGTATATTTCAAGTCGAGCAGCCGCGAGACTTGGCGCGTGATTCAATAATTTTGGCAGTGAAAGAGGTTCTCTCACTGCCAGAAATGAAATATGTTTTGTAATTTAATTGTTAATTAGTTTTGTTGTTCTTTTTTACACATAAGAAGTATAAATAAGCAAGTAAAATGATGAAAATAACTAAGCTGGCAATCTGTGGAAGGGCAACAGGGGAAACAAACTTAGAGTCAACTTTTGCTACCGCACAGATAGCAAGGATAACTCCCATGAGTCCCTCTCCGGCAATCAGACCGGAAGTAAATAATGTTCCACGTTCGATGCAAGCTTTCTTTTCTTTTTCTTCGCTTTCATTCGCTGCTTTACGGCGTTCAAGAATCCAACGAACAACACCACCTGCCATAATACCAGCACTCAGTGAGAATGGAAGGTACATACCAACGGCAAATGGAAGTACTGGAATACCAAGAATCTCAACAACGATAGCGATGAATACACCAACAAGGATCAGTGCCCATGGAAGTTCTGCATTCATGATACCTTCAACGAGCATCTTCATCATTGTAGCCTGTGGAGCAGGAATCTCGTTAGAACCGAATCCCCATGCAGCATTTAACAGATATAAAACATATCCGATTGCAGCGGAGGAAGCGATAACACCAATCATTTCACCAATCTGCTGAAGTTTAGGTGTAGCACCTACGATGAAACCTGTCTTTAAATCCTGTGAAGTATCGCCGGCGATAGCAGCAACGATACAGATAATACTACCGATACAGATGGAACCGATCATACCTGTAGTTCCTGTAGCTCCTGTAGCTTTTAAAATTAAAGTAGAAATAATTAAAGTAGCAATTGCCATACCGGAAACTGGGTTGTTAGAAGAACCGATTAATCCAACCATACGGGCGGAAACAGTTGCAAAGAAGAATCCGAATATAACAACAAGAACTGCACCAAGGAAACTTACAGGGAAAATTGGAAGTAACCAGATGGCAACAGCGATAACAGCGATAATACCAAGAATGATCGGCATTGGTAAGTCGCGCTGTGTACGAGAAGCATCAGCAGTAGCGCGGTTTTTAGCCATGCTGCCTATTGCCTGTTTAAATGTACGGACAATGAGTGGTGAAGTCTTGATTAAGCTCATGATACCACCAGCTGCAACGGCACCGGCACCAATGTACTTGATATAAGTTCCCCATAATGATCCTGGAGCAAGAGTAGAAATTACTTCACTTCCAGGGAAGATGGTAGCATCTTTACCAAATAATGCGATCATAGGCATGAGTACAAACCAGCTTAAAGTACCACCTGCGAACATGTATTTTGAAATCTGAGGTCCACAGATGTAACCAACACCGGCAAGAGCAGGAAGAACCTGAATACCTACGGAAGAGCCGGCATATGCCTGAATATCATAACCAATTTCACTAGGGAAAAGTTTAATTCCATCAGCGATGAATTTGTAAATAGCAGCGATACCAAGACCGGAGAATACGATACCAGCTTTGTTACCACCTTCTTCTCCGGCAAGGAGAACCTCTGCACAGGCAGTTCCTTCAGGGAAAGGAAGAACACCATGTTCTTCAACGATAAGAGCCTGACGAAGTGGAACCATGAAACAGACACCAAGGATACCACCAACAAGTGCAACTAAAAAGATAGTTAAAATACTAGGAGAATCAATCTTACCTTCTTTTGCCCATAAGAATAAAGCAGGGAGCGTAAAGATTGCTCCGGCAGCAACAGACTCACCGGCTGAACCGATTGTCTGAACAAGGTTGTTTTCCAAGATAGAATTCTTACGAAGAATGATACGAATAATACCCATGGAAAGTACGGCTGCAGGAATAGATGCGGAAACGGTCATACCAACTCGAAGTCCAAGATATGCGTTAGCAGCACCAAAAATAACTGCAAGTAAAATACCAAGAATTAAGGCTGTGACTGTAAATTCCGGAACTATCTGGTCCGCAGGAATATACGGTTTAAAATCGTTTTTGTTTTCCTTCATTACGTTTATCCTTTCTTTTTTACAATTTCCTTACAAAAACATAACAATTATAACATTTATATAAAATGAAATAAAGGTAAAAAAATGCACTTTTTTTGCGTATTATGGCACTTTGTAGTGATAAAGAGTTACTATAAAGTAGTATAAAATAGTTATATAATTGGGCAATCTACCTATTTTGCTGTATTTTTATAGTATGCCCTAAATAAAAAAATAAAAAAGTACTTACGTAAAAAAAATTTTTATGCTATAATACCGAATCGTATCAAAAAAAATATCGTAGAAATATTTTGGTCTAATTGGAAACGCACAGTATTTTGAAAAAATATTGATAACGAACAACACATCCTATTTTTATGCTATTTCATCGAAAAGTGGAATGAAAAAGGAGGCGGCTGATTATGCCAAAAACAAAGTTACAGAACGTTATTTTTACACTCATCATGGCGTTTGTCATGGTCTATGCTATGGTTTGCTACAACATTTCTATTGATAAGGGAGGTATGAGCAACCAGATTTTCTTACTCGCATTTTATGAGATGCCAATCATGTGGCCTGCAGCATTTATTTTAGAATTTTTTGTTGTGGAGAAATTATCTAAATTTCTTGCATTTCGTATTGTATCCCCAACAGATAAACCGATTTTTATTATCCTTGCAATTTCATCAATGATTGTTTGTCTGATGTGTCCGGCAATGAGTTTTATTGCAACGGTATTATTTAAACATCCGGGAAAAGAAATTATAGCTGTCTGGTTACAGACAACTGCAATGAACTTCCCAATGGCACTGTGCTGGCAGATTTTTTTTGCAGGACCATTGGTGAGAAATGTATTTGGAAAGTTTGTTAAATAGATCTTTTCTTCTTCTCTTTACATTGCCTCAAGAATCTTCTATATTATATGGTAAGTTTTATAGAAAGGAAGGCATACGATTTATGAAAATTTCTTTATTTCCTACATTAAAGAATTATAAAAAAGAATATTTTGGAAAAGATCTTACAGCTGGAATTATGATTGCGGCTGTTTCTATTCCTATTTCTATGGGATATGCGGAAGTATCAGGTTTGCCGGCAGTTTTTGGACTGTATGGCTCTGTACTTCCTATTTTATTTTTTGCACTTTTTTCCACTTCTCCTCAGTTTATTTTTGGAGTGGATGCGGCACCGGCGGCCATCGCAGGAGCAGCGCTTGCAAGTCTTGGAATTGAGAGTGGGAGTGTGGATGCACTCCGGTATATTCCAGTTATTGCACTATTCGTTGGTTTATGGCTGCTTTTATTTTATTTTTTGAAAGCAGGCAAGCTCGTTACATTTATTTCTATTCCGGTTATGGGAGGGTTTATCAGCGGAATCGCGTTGACAATTATCTTGATGCAGATTCCAAAGATTATGGGAGGTAAATCCGGTTCCGGTGAACTTCCAGAACTGTTAAAACATTTGTATGAGACAGCATTGCATATAAATTGGGTATCGGTCGGATTAGGTATCGGGGCGCTGGCAATATTGATTATTTCTAAAAAAGTAATGCCGAAGTTTCCGATGGCAGTTGTGATCATGGCTCTTGGAATGGTTTCTACATTGGTATTTCATGTGGATCATTATGGAGTGGCTTTACTATCGAAAGTAGAGCCAGGACTTCCTAAATTTATTATACCGTCTGTATTTCACGTAGACCTTAAGCATGCAGCAGGTCGTGGCTTGATGATTGCTGTTGTTGTTATGGCAGAAACTTTACTTTCCGAGAATAATTTTGCTTCGAAAAATGGTTATAAAATAGATGATAATAAAGAAATCCTTGCCTGTGCGGCAGGAAATATTATTTCTGCTTTTACAGGAAGCTGTCCGGTAAATGGAAGTATTTCAAGAACATCAATGAATGAACAGTTTGGAGGAAAGACGCAGGCTGTTTCTATTACAGCAGCGATTTCTATGGTAATGGTCCTTTTATTTGCAGCAGGGTTTATAGGATACTTGCCGGTTCCGGTATTGACGGCAATTGTAATCTCTGCATTAATGAATGTTGTAGAATGGCATTTGGCAGTTCGTTTATTTAAAGTAAGTCGAAAAGAATTTTATATTTTTGTAGCAGCCTGCATGGCAGTACTTTTTCTTGGAACAATTTACGGAGTAATTATAGGAATCATTCTATCTTTTGTGGCAGTTGTTATTCGGGAAACGAATCCGACAAGAGCATTTCTTGGAGGTATTCCAGGAAGAGATGGTTTTTATGATTTAGATAAAAATCATTATGCACATCCGATTGAACACACGATGATTTATCGTTTTAATGCAAACCTTTTCTTCGCAAATAGTAAATTATTTCAGGAAGATATTGAAAATAATTTAAAAGAAGACACAAAAACAGTAATCGTAGATGCCGGAACAATTACAAGTATTGATATAACAGCAGCGGATACGATTCTTATGTTAAAACAAAACTTAGAGAAAAAAGGAATTGCATTTTACATTACAGAACATATGCAGGCACTTAATACGCAGTTTCGAAATCTTGAAATGGGTGGATTAATAGAAGAAGGATGTATCAGAAGAACGATTACGGCAGCTCTTCTTGATTCAGGATTACAAAAACCATTTCCACTGGAAGGTATTCCGGCAAATCTGCAGGAAAGCTTAGAAGAATTGCGGGAACATGCAGGAAAACTGCCTGTTCATAAGCATAATACAGAAAAAATAGAAAAATTAAAAAAAGCACTGTGGCTACATACATTACCTGCCGAAGAAGAAAATACACTAGAAGAGTTTGCATGGGCATTTGGTGAAGATACCGTAAATGAAATCGAAAAAAGAGTACATCGGGTAATAGCGAATCTGCATCATTGGCCGGAAATCAAAGAAATTTCGGAAAAAGGTCTTTCAAAACAAATGCAGGCATGGCACAATCTCGGTGCTATTGATGAGGATGAGGTTCTTCGAAGAATGGAACTTCATTTAGATGAACTTTCCGCAAATCTTGAAGAGGATAAAAATAAACAGCTTATATTCCAGATGATCGAAAAACGTCGTCATCATTTGGAGATAGAATTAAAACAAGAAAATCCAGAGATATGGGAAAAGTTAGTAGAAAGCAGAGAGCATTTAGAACGAAGACTGCAAAAACAAAATCCGGAAGCCGCAGAAAAATTACATGAATTAGAGAAAAAATTGCTAATTTGATTGGAAGAACAGACGAAAAGCAGAAATTTTATATCAAATAGAATGTGAAGATAGTCGCTTCATAGAAAATGCCTGACCGGCATTTTTATTTGCTCCGACATCACATTCTATTTGATATAAAATTTCTGCTTTTCTGCTGGCTGGCTCCAGGTGGAAATTAGTATTTGGGGGTCTGGGAGAAAGAAGGAGATACTGTAACTTCTATATTAAGTAAGCCATCTGAATTATAGGATATTTCTTCGAATCTGGTATCATATAAAAAGTAAATTTTAAATTAAACGAATAATACACAGAACAAAATAAACTATATAAACAGTAATTATATTAAAAAAACAGTATGAAAAGAAGAAAAAGAATGTTTAAGAAAAATTAATAACATTCTTTTTCTTTTTAGTTGTATAATAAAAATGCTAAAGGTGGTATAATGGTTAATAATTTCAGGAGGATAGAAGGATGTCAGATTCTATATGGAGGAGTATCGACACAGCAGAGAAGTCTGGTTATGGAAAGATGGAATGCATGGAGATGACCGATGTAGCGATTGTTGGCGGAGGTTTATGTGGTATACTGTGTGCCTGGTTTTTAAAAGATGCTGGAGTAGACTGTATTCTTTTGGATAAAAATCGAATCGCTGAAGGAACGGGGAAGGATGCGATGGCACAGGTAACTTCTCAACATGGTCTGATCTACAGCAAGTTAGTAGAACGAGATGGTGTGGAGAAGGCAAGAATGTATTTTCAGGCGAATGAACTGGCAATACAGAAGTATCGGGAACTTTCTGAACAGATTAACTGTGATTTTGAAGAAACGAGTTCCTATATCTATTCTAAGAATGATAGAGAGAAGCTTGAAAAAGAGATCGATGCAGTCAGCCGAATTGGCGGGAAGGCAGAATTTTGTGAAACAACAGAATTGCCATTTGCTACATCAGGAGCAGTACGTTTTCAGGGGCAGGCACAGTTAAATCCAGCGAAATTGATGAATGGTCTTGTAAAAGAACTGGAAAAGTATCAGAATATACATATATATGAAGGGGTAGAGATTGATGACTGGTTCAGACGTGCGATATGGTGTGGAATGCATGTTACAGTGGCAGATCATATTATCTGCACAACACATATTCCATTTTATGAGAAGCTTGGCAAGTATAACAGAAAGCTGCATATGGAAGAGTCCTGTATTCTGGCACTGGGGAATGCGCAGAAGATGCATGGGATATATACGGATGAAGCGCAGGGAGGACTCTCTTTTCGAAGTTATGAGGATTTACTTTTAATGACAGGAGGAACGTATAAGACAGAAGGTAGCAGAGAGGTTCAGGAATGGGAGAAGCTAAGGAAGGCAGCAGCAATGTACTATCCTGAAGTAAAAGAGATGGCGAGCTGGAAAGTGCAGGATTGTTTCAGCTTGGATGGCATACCGTATATCGGGTCGTATGTTTCTAAAAGAAAAACACCGGGCCTGTACGTAGCAACAGGATTTAACGGTTGGGGAATGACTTCTGCGATGGCTGCCGCTGTGCTTTTAACGGAAATGATTTTGAAAGATAAGTTTGGAGAAGAGAAAGAAACTGTCAATTGTCCATGGAAAGAAGTGTTTTCTCCAGAGAGAAAGATTTTACTTCCACAGTATTTTTCTAATATAAAGGATACGATTTCAGACAGATTTTCATCCAGACCTCAAAAATATAAAAAATAAAATATTGACAAACATTTTTAATAGTGCTACCATACACTCGAAACAGTGAAAAGCGATGAAGGAAAAGAGTAATATATCAGAATCATACAGAGAGAGTAACGAGTGCTGAGAGTTATTTATGAGGAAATATATGAAAACCATTCCTGAGCTGTGATGCGAAAAGAAGTATTTTTTGAGATGTGTAAGACATTTTAGGATATTTCACAAGTGTTGCCGTATGCCCGCGTTAAGGGATAGGATTTAATCATAGAATCTGAAGTGAAATAATAAGGTGGAACCGTGTATTTACTGCACCCTTAGATTATAGTCATACTGTAATCTGTGGGTGCTTTTTTACTTTACAGGAAATTACTCCTGACTTTGAAGGCTGATGTCTTAAAATGCCTGGAGCAAATGAAAAAAGAAAGGTCCCAGTCAGATTCGTTCTTATTTTGGAGGTAATGAAATGAAAGTTCTGGAAAAAAATGGACAGGTAATCGAAGGTAATTTTGACAACAAAGAGGTAAAGGAAGCATTTTGGCATACAAGCGCTCATGTGCTGGCACAGGCAGTAAAGAGATTATATCCGGATACAAAGTGTGCGATCGGACCAGCAATTGACAACGGATTTTATTATGATTTTGACTTTGCTTTTCCATTTACAGAAGAGAATCTTGCGGCAATTGAAAAAGAAATGAAAAAGATTGTAAAACAGTCCCTTCCACTGGAAGTTTTTGAAGTGAAAAAAGAAGAAGCTCTTTCCTATATGAAAGAAAGACAGGAAGATTATAAGGTGGAGATGATCGAAGAACTTCCTGAAGATGAGACGATTACATTTTATAAGCAGGGAGATTATGAGGAATTTTGTGCGGGTCCTCACGTGTCAAATACTTGTGTTATTAAAGCAATTAAGCTTCTTTCTACAGCAGGCGCATATTGGCGTGGTGATGAGAAAAATAAGATGCTGACAAGGATTTATGGAATTTCTTTCCCAAAAGCATCAGAATTGCAGGATTACCTGCATATGCTTGAGGAAGCGAAAAAGAGAGACCATAGAAAGCTTGGAAAAGAGCTTGGTTTATTTACAATTATGGAGGAAGGTCCGGGATTCCCATTTTTCTTACCAAAGGGAATGGTATTGAAAAATACATTAATTGATTACTGGAGAAAGATTCATACAAGAGAAGAGTATCAGGAAATCTCCACACCAATTCTTTTAAACAGACAGCTTTGGGAGACATCCGGACACTGGGATCATTACCGGGAAAATATGTATACAACAGTTATTGATGATATGGATTATGCAGTAAAACCAATGAACTGTCCAGGAGGAATGCTTGTTTATAAGATGGAACCACGTTCTTATAAGGAACTTCCACTTCGTCTTGGTGAACTTGGTCTGGTACATCGTCACGAAAAGTCAGGACAGCTTCATGGTCTGATGCGTGTCAGATGCTTTACACAGGATGATGCTCATATTTTTATGACAGAAGATCAAATTGAAAGCGAGATTCAAAAAGTAGTAAAATTAATTGATGAAGTATATAAAAAGTTTGGATTTACGTATCATGTAGAATTATCTACTCGCCCGGATAACAGCATTGGAACAGAAGAAGAATGGGATGTTGCTACAAATGCACTGGAAAATGCGATCAAGGCAATGAATATACCTTATGAAGTGAATGAAGGAGATGGAGCTTTCTACGGTCCAAAACTGGACTTCCATTTACAGGATTCCATCGGAAGAACATGGCAGTGCGGAACAATCCAGCTTGATTTCCAGCTTCCACAAAGATTTGAGGCAGAATATATCGGAGCAGATGGAGAAAAGCATCGTCCTACAATGATCCATCGAGTTGTATTTGGTTCTATTGAACGATTCATTGGAATACTGATTGAGCATTATGCAGGAAAGTTTCCAACATGGTTAGCACCGGTACAGGCAAAAATACTTCCGGTTTCCGATAAATTTGCAGAGTATGCTAAGAAAGTTTCTGTGGAACTGAAGGCAAAAGGGGTTCGTGTTGAAGTGGATGACAGGGATGAAAAACTTGGTTACAAGATCAGACAGGCACAGCTTCAAAAGGTACCATATATGCTGATTGTTGGAGAAAAAGAACAGAATGAAGGAACAGTATCCGTTCGAAAGAGAGATGTAGCAGATCAAAATGACAGTCCGGAATTAGGTGCAATGTCTGTAGAAGAATTTGCCGGGATTATCGAAAAAGAAATTTAAATAGAGATAATAAAGAGAAATCCAGCTTATAGGAATTAGTGCATACTATAAGTTGGATTTTTTGTATGTTTTTCGTAATGAAAATGAAAACTTGTTAACAAATGTAAAAAACAAATGACAACAAAAATGAATTATGGTATGATAAATAACACAATAATATTTTTTAGCTTGGAAGTTGTATCGTTTTCATGTAGTGCCATAGGGTGGATTTACAAGGAAAGGTGAGATGGTATGAAGAGAAAAGGGATAGAACCTAACGAAGTAAGAAAATATTTTCTGATTACAGGTGCCTTTCTTATTTTTATGATAGGCTGTCTGTTATTTTTCTTATCCTGGTTACAAAAGGATGTGGAAATAAATAGTCAGAAGAACGTAGCAGTAAATGTGGAGAGACAAAGTTATCATTTAGACTCGATCATAGATATTCAATTTAGCTATCTGTTTGGAATCGCTGCCTATATGGGCGAAAGAAAAGAGATATTTTCAAGGGAAAACAAGAGGCTGATCCAGAGTATCGTAAAAGAACAGGATTTAGATTTAATCGCACTTATTGATAAAGACGGGAATACCTTCTACAGCAATGGAGCGAGAAAGTCGGTGAAAGCCAGAAAGTATTTTAAAGAGGCGATGGAAGGAAAGCAGGTAATGAGTTCTCCAGTGGAAAGTATGGTCGATGGAAAAACAAAGGTGATTCTTGCGGTACCTATTTATAAGGATGGAGGAGTTACGGGGGTTCTTGAAGCATCCTATAACGTTGGTGCATTAAACCAGATGCTGTTTGATGATATTTATGATGGAGTAGGTTTTTCTATGATCATAGATTCTTCCGGAAGAATTATTTCCTGTGATAGTGGAAAGGCATATCGAAAGATTAGTATTAGTGATAATGTATATGACTTCTATGTAAAGAACGGAGAAGTTTCCGAAAAAGATATGACGGAGGCAAAAAGCAATATACAGAACCAAAAAGCAGGAATTCTTGTGCTTAAGAATAAGAACGGAGTAAGTTATCTTGCCTATGATACATTGGGAATGAATGACTGGATGCTTTGTTATGTGGTTCCGCAGAGTAAAGCGCAGGAAAGCTATCAGTTTGTTCAGGACAGACAAGTTATGCTGGTTTTTGTTATAGGTGGAGGAATGATTGCATTTCTGCTCATTATCCTATACAGGGAGTCTCAGAAGCAAAAACATATGAAGGAGCTTGCAAATATCGATGGTCTGACACAGCTTCATAATAAGATTGGGACGGAGAATTTAGTTACAGAATGGCTCGACAGTAAAGAGAGTAAATCTGGAGGTGTTCTGCTTATGCTGGATGTTGATCGTTTTAAGCAGATTAATGATAATTTTGGACATGCGGTAGGTGACAAGGTTTTATATAAAGTAGGACATCTTTTAAAAAGTTCATTTAGAGAGAATGATATTATAGGAAGAGTTGGGGGCGATGAATTTCTCATATTTATGAAAGGTGTAACTTCTGAGGAATTTGTGATTCGTCGCATGGAAAGTCTCATACAGTATTTTCATGAGCTTCCGGTAGAGGAAATAAAAGATCACAGGTTGACCTGCAGTATCGGAGCAGCTTTTATGCCAAAAGATGGTATAACATTTGACAGTCTGTATCGGAATGCAGATGAGGCATTATACAGGACAAAAAGAAACGGTCGTGACGGATTTAGTATCTATCGTAAAGTATAAAAATAAAGAATATATGTACTTTACACAAATTCAAAGAAACAATCTATAGATTTTTTGGAATTTTTAATGGAATAAAGAAAGAATCTATGATATTATGTTGCATGTAGTGTGTAATGAGCGCAGCAGTATTTAAGGTGACAATTTTGATAAATTGATAAATTTAAGGAAGGAAGTGCACAGAATGCCCCCTTTTGCCAAAAGAGAAATTAAAAATTCTTTTATAAAGTTACTAACAGAACGACCGATTTCCCAGATTACAGTGAAAGATATTGTAGAGGACTGTGGTGTGAATCGAAATTCATTTTATTATCATTTTCAGGATATTCCTTCTTTATTAGAAGAGATTATTGTGGAGATGACGGCGAAGGTGATAGAGAATTTGCCGAAGGAATCTACTTTTGAAGAGAAAGTCACTGCAGCTTTGAAAGAAATCAATTTAAATAAGAGAATGATTTATCATATTTATGGTTCATCTAACAGAGAATTTTATGAGAAACAGCTCATGAAGATTTGCGAGCATGTGACACGTACTTATATCCGTTCCAGGGAGTATTCGGAAAGAGTAGATTCAAAGGATTTGGAATTTGTGATAAGTTATTTAAAATGTGAGTTGTTTGGTCAGCTTATTGACTGGCTTAATCACGATATGTCATATGATATTGTAGAACATTCTCGTATACTTTGCCGAATGTTTGCAGGAAGTATGCGTATGGTATGTCAAAAATATAAAATAATATAAATTAATATGAAGAGAATCGCAAAGAGTAATTGCAATCTTAAAAATAACATGCTACAATGTACTATATTTCGAGAAATACGATGAGGTAAGAAAAGATTTCGAGGGAGAAGTCCATCTGGGCTTCTCTGTTTTTGTGTAATCGTTTGCTGTTGATTTCATTTAGGTGGCTTGTAATATGTAGCAAGATATGTCTCAGAAGTGTTTTTCTCAATAATATAAATTATACAGAGAGGAAGAAGTATAATGAAAATGAAAGTCAAAAGAAAACAAGCCGTAATGCTTGGACTGATCGCAGTATTTGCTGTGTTGCTTGCAATCACTATGCTGACAGGCAAACCATCCGCAGATGGTGAGTATACAAGTACCGTATACGCAACAGCACTATCATTACTGCCGCCAGTAATCGCAATTGGACTGGCGCTTTTTACAAAAGAGGTATATACATCACTTCTGGCCGGAATTCTGGCTGGAGCACTTTTGTATGCCAATGGCAATCTGGAATTAATGTTAAATACGATGCTATTTAACGAGGATGGCGGCATGGTAAGCAAGCTGTCTGACTCTGGAAATGTTGGAATTTTAGTATTTCTTGTCATGCTGGGTATCTTAGTATCACTGTTAAACAAAGCGGGAGGTTCTGCTGCATTTGGAAAGTGGGCATCTAAGCACATCAAAACAAGGATTGGGGCACAGATTAGCGTTATGATTCTTGGAGTATTGATCTTTATCGATGATTATTTCAACTGTCTGACGGTTGGAAGTGTTATGCGTCCTGTGACGGATCGTCACAAGGTATCCAGAGCAAAGCTATCTTATATTATTGATGCGACAGCAGCTCCGGTTTGTATCATTGCACCAATCAGCTCCTGGGCAGCCGCAGTTACGTCATCTGTTCCAGCCGATTCTGGAATTAATGGTTTTGCGGTCTTTATCCAGACCATTCCATACAATCTGTATGCAATTCTGACGTTAGTAATGCTGCTTACAATTACTGTTTTGCGTGTGGATTTTGGACCGATGAAGCGTCATGAGATGAACGCTATTGCCGGTGATTTGTTTACAACACCGGGAAGACCGTATGAAGACAATGAAGAAGAAATCATTAAGGAAAACTCTCATGTACTTGACCTGGTGCTTCCAGTATTCGTATTGATTGTAAGCTGTATTGTAGCCATGATTTATACCGGTGGCTTTTTTACGGGAGCATCCTTTGTGGAGGCATTCGCAAATTCGAGTGCATCGGTAGGTCTGGTACTCGGCGGAAGCGTGACGCTCGCATTTACTTTTGTTTATTATATGATGCGTGATGTACTTTCTTTCCGTGAGTTTACAGAGTGTATTCCAGATGGATTTAAGTCCATGATTGCACCGATTATGATTCTGACACTGGCATGGACGCTGTCTGGTGTGACAAATCTTCTTGGCGCAAAGGTATTTGTAGCTAATATGGTACAGCACTTCGCACAGGGACTTCAGGGCTTTCTTCCAATGGTGATTTTTGTAGTAGCGGCATTTCTTGCATTTGCGACTGGAACCTCATGGGGAACTTTCAGTATTTTAATCCCAATTGTAATTGGTGTATTCCCATCTGGTCAGATGATGGCAATTTCGATTGCATCCTGTCTGGCAGGTGCTGTCTGCGGTGATCATTGTTCACCAATTTCCGATACTACCATTATGGCATCAGCGGGCGGTCATTGTGAGCATGTTAACCATGTGGCAACACAGCTTCCATATGTAGGATTGGTGGCGGCTGTCTGCATGATTGGTTATTTTATAATTGGTGTGTTGCAGGCTGTAGGGCTGACACAGTTTTCACTTCTGGCACTTCCGGTTTGTATTGTGTTGTTGGTTGCGGTTCTTTTTGTGATTCGTGCAAAGACAGGTGGAAAGGAAGAAATTTAAAGCAGTCCTTGCAGGCTGCTCGACTTGAATTTCAAGAATATGGAGAAGGGGGAAATCAGGAATTCCCAGAGACAGACGCCGCTATGGAAGTTATAGCGGCGTCTGTTTCACGTCTTACAAATTAGAAGTTAATAAATCAGGGTTATTCCATTTTCTTCGCAGTAAGTGATCCATTTTTCCTCTGGTTCCTGATCAGTAATAATAATATCAATTTCCTTTATACTGAGAGTTTTAAAATAGTAGGTCATTCCGAACTTCGTATGGTCCGCAAGTACAACAAGCTTATTGCAATTTTTCCGGCAGGCTCGTATCAATGTTATGTCAAGGTCTGTTGAAAATGTCAGGCCATTTACCAGGTCAATTCCGTTGCAGGAAGTAAAACAATATTGGGCATAACGTTTGCTAATCAGTTCCTTTACTTCTTTTCCATAGATGCCTTCATGTGTGTAGTTGTAAATGCCGGCGGGGCATTCAACAGTAACATTATTGTTCTCAGATAATTTATGAGCAAGTGGCATTCCATTTGTCAGAATATTAAGATGAAAGTTTGTTTCAATATGATTAGCAAATCCTAAACAGGTGCTGCTTGAAGTGATAAATAAAGTATCATTATTTTGAATGAGTGATGCGGCTATTTTTCCAATATATTTTTTGGCTTCAAGATTTGTTTTTTTGCGGAGGGCAAAAGGTTCAGCAAAAGAGTCTGGTTTATTAAAAGAAGCACCTCCATGTGTTCTTAATACGGATCCTTCTTTTTCAAGTAAAGTAAGATCGCGTCGGATCGTAGGCAGACTGACATATAATTTCTGTGAGAGTTCTTCGACAGATATATACCCTTTTTCATTAAGCAGTTCTAAAATTTGTTTTCTTCGTTCGTCAGGAATCATAAAGTACCTCCAGAATTAGATTAAAATGATTGAAATATATCACAAACAGTCAATTATATTGATTGATTATCAATATGATAGCACTTGCTTGCACCTATATCAATCATGGAGTATACTGATTTTACTTAAAAATAGGAGGGAAATAAAAATTATGATAAAAATGGTTATGACAGATATCGATGGAACATTGATTAAAGATGGGACTTTACAAATCAATCCGGAATATTATGAGGTGATTGAAAAGCTTGTTGAAAGAGGAATCGTGTTTGTGATTGCTTCAGGAAGACATATGATTAGTATAAAAGAGGTGTTTGCACCTGTTATGGATAAATTGTGGATTGCATCTCAGAATGGTAATGTAGTATCTCATAATGGAAAGTCGAAAATTATGAAGCCAATTCCGCAGGAATGGGGAAAAGAATTATGGGAACAGTTATCGAAATTTGATCAGCTAGAAGTACTTTTGAGTACACCAACGAATACATATTGTCCTTTTGAGGGAACACCAATGCATAAGTTATTAATAGATGGATATCATTACGATACGATCGGAACAGGAGGCTGGGATAAGGTTCCACAGGAAGATTTCAGTATGATGACGATGTATCATTCGGAAAACGTAGATCAGATTTGTAAGAAGTATATAAAAGATAAATGGGAAGGGAAACTGGAGTTTTTAAATTCGGGTAAGTATTGGATTGATGTTGTCAGACCAGGAGCAAATAAAGGAACGGCAATGAGGAGTATTTGTGAGGAGTTGGGGATTTCACGTGAAGAAACGATTGCTTTTGGGGATAATATCAATGATATTGCAATGCTTGAATATGCAGGGAAGGGATATGCGGTTGATACTGCAAGAAAAGAAACAAAAAAAGCAGCAGATGAAATCATACCAGGATATGCAGAAGATGGAGTGTTGAAGGTATTAAAAACTTTGTTGTCTTGAATATTCTTGAATATATGGAGAGAGGAGACCTCCGGTGTTGCACCTAATGGATTGAATCATAGAATTTTTTATTCGTTTTGTTAATAAAATCATAGAATTTTTAATGTGAATCTAAAAATATTCTATCGTTTCTTGTTAAAAAATCGTTTATACTGGCAATATCAACAAAAACCGAGGAGGGTAATAATAATGAGAAAGAAAATTGTAGCAATGATGATGGCAGCAGCTTTAGTAGTTTCTACAGCAGCATGTGGCAACAGTGGGGGAGATACTAAAGGAGAGGCTAACACAGGAAGTGAACCAGTAGCAACTTCTGAAGTAGCTAACAAGGATAAACCACTCGTATGGTTTAACCGTCAGCCTTCTAACAGTTCTACAGGAGAACTTGACAAGACAGCTCTTAACTTTAACAAAGATACTTACTATGTAGGTTTCGATGCTAACCAGGGTGCTGAAGTTCAGGGTCAGATGGTTAAAGAGTATATCGAGAAAAACATTGATAAAGTTGACCGTAATGGTGACGGAGTTATCGGTTATGTTTTAGCAATCGGTGATATCGGACATAATGATTCTATCGCTCGTACAAGAGGTGTTCGTAAAGCTCTTGGTACAGGTGTTGAAAAAGACGGAGAACTTAACAGCGCTCCTACAGGAACAAACACAGATGGAAAAGCTGCAGAGGTTAAAGACGGAGAAGTTGAAGTTAATGGTAAGAAATATGTGATTAGAGAGCTTGCTTCTCAGGAAATGAAAAACTCCGCAGGTGCTACATGGGATGCAGCAACAGCTGGTAACGCAATCGGAACATGGGCTTCTTCTTTCGGAGATTCTATCGATTTAGTTGTATCTAACAACGATGGAATGGGAATGTCAATGTTTAACGCTTGGTCAAAAGATAACAAAGTTCCTACATTTGGATACGATGCTAACAGTGATGCAGTAGCAGCTATCGCAGAAGGTTACGGCGGAACAGTCAGCCAGCATGCCGATGTTCAGGCTTACCTTACACTTAGAGTACTTCGTAACGCACTTGATGGTGTTGACGTAGATACAGGTATCGGAACAGCTGATGAAGCTGGAAACGTACTTAGCGAAGATGTATATAAATATAGCGAAGAAGAGAGATCTTACTATGCATTAAACGCTGCAGTTACAGCAGATAACTATAAAGATTTCACAGATTCTACAGTTGTTTGGAAACCAGTATCTAATCAGTTAGATTCTTCAAAACATGCAACAAAGAAAGTATGGCTTAATATCTACAATGCTTCTGATAACTTCTTAAGCTCAACATATCAGCCACTTTTACAGAAATATGATGATCTTTTAAATCTTGATGTAGAGTACATCGGTGGTGACGGACAGACAGAATCTAACGTTACAAACCGTCTTGGAAACCCAAGCCAGTACGATGCATTTGCAATCAACATGGTTAAGACAGATAACGCAGCTTCTTACACAGCTATTTTAAATCAGTAGTTTCTAACTATTTAGAGCGTACAGATTTTCAATTTCAGATGTTTCAGATTATGTAGTTGGACATACTTGCATATAATGAACATATTTTTGAGAATTTATAGTGATGTTAACAAGAAGTTAACAAGGAAGGTTTCAGGGAGAAGTTATTCTCCCTGAAATTTTCAAGAAGTAAAGAAGTAATATCAGTAAATATATTAGTTATAGGAGCAGAAAGTATGGAGGATAAGAGAGACGATACTATCTTATCGATACGTGGTATGAGTAAATCATTTGGTCGAAACAGAGTACTTGATCACATCAATCTTGATGTGAAGAAAGGAACTGTTATGGGTCTTATGGGAGAAAATGGTGCCGGTAAGTCAACAATGATGAAATGTCTTTTTGGTACATACCAGAAAGATGAAGGAAATATATATCTGGATGGAAAAGAAGTAAACTTTTCCGGTCCGAAGGATGCATTGGAAAATGGAATCGCAATGGTACATCAGGAATTGAATCAGTGCCTTGAAAGAAACGTAGTGGATAATCTTTTCCTTGGAAGATATCCAGTGAATTCTCTTGGAGTGATTGACGAAAAGAGAATGAAGAATGAGGCATCCAAGTTATTCCGTAAGTTAGGCATGACAGTAAACTTGGATCAGCCTATGAGAAATATGTCTGTATCTCAGAGACAGATGTGTGAAATTGCAAAGGCAATTTCTTATAATTCTAAAGTAATTGTATTAGATGAGCCTACTTCATCTCTTACAGTACAGGAAGTAGATAAGCTTTTTGAAATGATGAGAATGTTACGTGATCAGGGTATTTCCCTTATCTATATTTCTCATAAGATGGATGAGATCTTTGAAATCTGTGATGAAATCTCAGTACTTCGAGATGGAAATCTTGTTATGACAAAGAGTGCAAAAGAGACAGATATGAATGAGCTGATCGCAGCGATGGTAGGACGAGTTCTTGAGAACCGTTTCCCACCTGTAGATAATCAGCCGAAAGATGTCGTGTTGTCGGTTCAGCATTTGTCAACAAAGTTTGAGCCGTATTTACAGGATGTTTCCTTTGATGTACGAGAAGGAGAGATCTTTGGATTATATGGTCTGGTTGGAGCAGGCCGTACTGAATTGTTAGAGACGATTTTTGGTATACGAACAAGAGCGTCAGGACGAGTTTATCTGAATAATAAACTTATGAACTTTAGTTGTGCAAAAGAAGCGATGGATTATGGATTTGCGCTCATTACAGAGGAACGAAAAGCGAATGGTCTCTTCTTAAAAGGAGATTTGACCTTTAATACGACGATCGCAAACTTACATGCATATAAAAGTGGAGCTGCCATTTCTGATTCTAAGATGGTAAAGGCAACTGCAAATGAAATTAAAGTCATGCATACAAAATGTATGGGTCCTGGAGATATGATTTCAAGTCTTTCCGGTGGAAATCAGCAGAAGGTCATTTTCGGAAGATGGCTGGAGCGTAGTCCACAGGTATTTATGATGGATGAGCCAACTCGTGGTATCGATGTTGGAGCAAAATATGAAATTTATGATTTGATTATCAAGATGGCAAAAGAAGGAAAGACAATTATTGTTGTTTCTTCTGAGATGCCGGAGATTCTTGGAATTACAAACCGTATCGGTGTTATGTCAAATGGACATCTTTCCGGAATTGTAAATACCAAGGAAACAAATCAGGAAGAACTTTTGAGACTGAGTGCAAAATACCTATAATTAAGGGAGAAGATAGATATGGCAAATGGTGAAATTCTTACGGCTGAACAGGAAAGACAGCTGAGACAGCCAATTGATGAATATGTTGGTAAAATTCAAAAAGAAATTGATGAATTAAGAGAACATGGTACAGCAGAAGTAATCGAGTACCAGAATCTTATCGAAAGTGTAAAAAGAGATAAAACTCTCTCTAAAGGAGAGAAAGAATATGAAATTAAAGAGTTTGAGGCAAAGTTAAATCAGGCAAAAGCTGTGGAAGCACAGAATAAAGATAAAGTTGCAAAACTGATCGCAGATGCAGAAAGTTACCTGAAAGAGAACTTTGAAAAACTGTATTATAATGCAGTAAAAGAAAGCTGTGAGGCAGAAAAAGCGAAAGCTTTAGAAGACCATAAACAGCGTCTTGCTCAGTTAGAAAAAGAGCATAAAGAAGCACTGGCAGGTATGTCTGACCAGGTTGAGATTAAAGAAGAGAATTACGTACATAAGAACCGTATTTCTAATGAAAAGTTAGAGCTGGAAAAAGAAAAACAGCGAATTAAAGACAGAAAACATGATGCTCTTACTTATAAGTATCATCTTATAGATTTACTGCGTTTGTCAGATTTCACATTCGCAGAAGAGATGGCACAGAAGTGGGAGAACTATAAATATACATTCAATCGTAGGACATTCCTTTTACAGAATGGATTGTACATTGCTATTATTTTAATCTTTATTGCATTATGTGTGATCACTCCTATTAAAAAAGGAACCCCTCTGCTCACATATAATAATATACTGAACATTCTCCAGCAGGCTTCCCCTAGAATGTTCCTGGCACTTGGTGTAGCAGGATTAATCCTCCTCACAGGTACAGACTTGTCTGTTGGACGAATGGTTGGTATGGGTATGACAGCTGCAACTATTATTATGCATCAGGGTGTAAATACTGGTTCTGTATTCGGACATATCTTTGATTTTACAAACGTTCCGGTTGTTGGAAGAGTAATTTTAGCTTTAGTTGTATGTATTGTTTTATGTACGGTATTTACAAGTATAGCAGGATTTTTTACAGCGAAGTTCAAGATGCATCCATTCATATCGACAATGGCGAACATGCTTGTAATTTTTGGTTTAGTAACTTATGCAACAAAAGGTGTATCCTTTGGTTCTATTGAAGCAACCATTCCAAATATGATTATTCCTAAAGTAAATGGATTCCCAACAATTATTTTATGGGCACTTGCTGCTATCGTAATCGTATGGTTCATCTGGAATAAAACAACATTTGGAAAGAATCTTTACGCAGTTGGTGGAAACCCAGAAGCTGCAGCAGTTTCCGGTATTTCTGTATTTGCAGTTACACTTGGGGCATTCGTTATGGCTGGTATCCTTTATGGATTCGGTTCCTGGCTTGAATGTGCGAGAATGGTAGGTTCTGGTTCTGCTGCTTATGGACAGGGCTGGGATATGGATGCCATTGCAGCCTGCGTAGTTGGTGGTGTATCCTTTACTGGTGGTATCGGTAAGATTTCCGGTGTAGTTACTGGTGTATGTATCTTTACAGCATTAACATACTCCCTTACAATTCTTGGTATTGATACAAACCTTCAGTTCGTATTCTCAGGTATCATTATTCTTATCGCAGTAACACTTGACTGTCTGAAATACGTACAGAAGAAATAATTAAAATTCCTCTTTGGTAATATATAAATATATGAGAAAATAGTGTCAGCAGAAACGATTTAAGGATCGTAGCTGCTGGCACTATTTTTGTTGTGCTGAGATTTACTTATGTTTGGAAAATTGATATAATAGTAATAAATGAGGAGAGAGGTTATGTATACATTATTATTAGTTGATGACGAAGAAGAAGTAACTCAGATAATTGCAAAAAAGGTAAAATGGAACGAATTAGGATTTTCCGTTGTAGGACATGCAAATAATGGACTAAAAGCGTTAGAGATGTTAGAGGAGATCCAACCCGACGTAGTGATGACAGATATTCGGATGCCATATATGGACGGGCTGGAATTATGTGGTCAGATAAGAGAAAAATATCCTGCAACGAAGTTGGTTTTATTTACTGGCTTCGATGATTTTGAATATGCCAAGGAAGCGGTACATCTTGAAATTGAAGAGTATATATTAAAGCCATTGAATGCTGCGGAAATCACAAAAGTTTTTGAAGATTTAAAGAAGAAATTAGATCAGGAAATTAATGAAAAGAAAGGTGCAGAGCTTCTTAAAAGGTATTATAAGGATTCTCTGCCCCTGCTGCAGGCGAACTTTTATTCAACACTGATAGAAGGAAGGGTTCCGGAAGAGGAACTTGAAAAGTATATTATAAACTATGAGATTGATTTTACAGGTCCATGGTATGCCTGCATTATTATACATACTTCAACAACACAGGCACCGAAAGATATAGATGTTCAGCTTTTAGCTATTTCTGTTGACCGCCAGGCTGGAGAAAAACTAGAAGAGAAGTGGCGAGGAAAGCGATTTAATTATTTAGGGGATACAGTAATGATCGTTCAGTTAGAAAGCAAAGAAGAAGTTTCAGAACTTACGGATTCCTGTGATCGTTTTTGTAAATATGTGAATCATATGATCGGAGCAGTTGTGACGGTAGGAGTTGGTCAGGTCTGTGATAACATCCTTGAGCTTGTGAAGTCTTATCAGAGTGCAAGAGAAGCAGTTTCTTATCGTGTACTATATGGAAGTAATCAGGCAATTAATTTAAAAGAGATCGTTCCAAAAAGAAAGGTAGCGACAGAGGCGGCTGATGGAACAGAACTGGCACATCTTTTTAAGATGATCTGTCTTGGGAAGAAGCCGGATGTTAAGAGTGCAGTAGAACGCTATATGGAACATAAGATTGTTCCGACAAAGTCTCTGGAGAAATATCACGTAGCAGTAATGGAACTTATCAGTGAAATGTATCATTTTATGGTGAATAATGAACTGGATGCTCAAAAACTATCTGGTGGAGCAGGGCAGTTATATACGCTGCTAAGTAATATGGAACCACAGGTGCTTGAAAAATGGCTTTTAAACTTGTGTCTGGCATTACATGAAGATATGGCAAATGCCAGAGATCATTCAAAGAGATCTCTTATTGATCAGGCAAAGGAGTATGTACACAATAATTATCAGGAAGAGTCACTTGGTTTAGACGATATATGTAGGGAATTAGGAGTTTCTAATTCTTATTTTTCCAGTATATTTAAAAAAGAAACAGGAAAGTCTTTCGTTGGTTATCTTACAGGTTATCGTATGGAAAAGGCAGCCAGAATGCTTGTAGAGACAAATGAAAAGAGTTATATGATCGCAAAAAGTGTAGGATACACAGACCCTAATTATTTTAGCTATGTATTTAAACGACAATATGGGGTATCCCCATCAAAATACAGGACAGAGTATGAAAACATTTAAGAAGGGATGTAAAGAAAATTATTTATGTATAAACCGGGAAATATACAGACAACATTGATGATTGCATTTTCTGTTATTTCCGCAGTGATCATGCTGTGTATGGGAAGTGTGATGTACTTGCGTTTTTCCAGTATGTCAAGGCAGGAGATATTAGAAAATAATCAAAAACTGATGGATCAGACCATAGAGAGTGTGGAAGATTATCTGATTAATATGCGGCAGATATCTGATGCTTTATATTACGATATTATAAAAGAAAGTGATATTTCCAGTCAATCAGATAAGATTCACAGTGGGATGAATCTTTTATATGAAGCGAATAAAGAAAATCTTCGCAGCATTGCTATTTATAACAAATCCGGAAGCCTGATGGAAGCAGAACCTGTTGTGGCACAGAAAGAAGATCCGAACGTGACAAAACAGGAGTGGTTTATGCATGCGATGAATCAGATGGAAAATATTCATTTTTCCACACCGCATGTACAGAATTTATTTGATGATGGGTCCTGTCGATATTACTGGGTTATCTCTTCAAGTCGTGTTGTCGAGCTGACAAATGGAAGTAATACACAATTGGGTGTGCTGCTTGTTGATATGGATTATTCAGGAATTGCAAGAATGATGGATAGAATTAATACTGCGGGGAGCGGTCAGTATTTTTATTTGTGTGACAGTAATGGACAGATTATCTATCATCCTCATCAGGTACAGCTTGATAATGGAATGAAAAATGAAAGCAGTAAGAAAGCAGCGACAGCAAAAGAAAGTGTGTATGAAGAAAGAGTCAATGGAGAGCGAAGAGAAATTGTTGTAGATACGATTGGTTATACAGGCTGGAAGTTAGTCTGCGTTATGCCATATTCTATTTTTTCAAGTAAGATGCTTGACATAAAGCAGTTTGTGCTTATTTTAATTTTACTGATGACGATGATGCTTACATTAATTAACCGTCTTATATCCGTAAGAATTTCACGTCCGATCATGAAGCTTAATAATTCAGTTACAGAATATGAAGAAGGAAAAGAATCAGAAATTTATATTGGAGGTTCTCGTGAAATTCGCCATCTGGGAAGGTCCATTCGAGAATCTTATAAACAAAATACAGCGTTAATGCAAAAAATTGTATGGGAACAGACAGAGAGAAGAAAGAGTGAATTGGAAGTTCTCCAAAGTCAGATCAATCCACATTTTCTTTACAATACATTGGATTCTATTACATGGATGATTGAAGGAGAAAGGAATGATGAGGCCGTATTTATGATTTCTCAGCTTGCAAGACTTTTCCGTATCAGTCTTTCTAAAGGACATACGATTATTTCTATTAAGGATGAACTGCAGCATGCACAAAGTTATATGAACATTCAGAAGGTACGCTATAAAAATAAATTTCAGATTTCTTTTGATATCGCACCGGATATCTTGGACTGTTGTATCGTAAAGCTGATCTTGCAGCCCATCTTAGAAAATGCGATTAATTATGGTGTAAGAGAAATGGATGACTGCGGAGAAATTATTGTTCGTGGAAGCAGACAGAAGGATGAAATTCTTCTGACTGTAACAGATAATGGAATGGGAATCCCGGAAGAGGAAGTGGAATTTCTCCTCACCGATACGAAGAGAGTACATAAAAAAGGTTCCGGTGTGGGACTGGTAAATGTAAATAACCGAATAAAGATTTTATTTGGAGAGCAGTACGGATTACATATTGAAAGTGAATTAGACGAAGGAACAACCGTTTCAATCAAAATACCGGCAATCATTTATTCAGAGGAAAACCGGAAGAAGTTTGAGAGTTCGTCTCAGAAAGATAAACAGGAAGAAATATGAAGAATGGAAAAAGAACCTTTATTTTAACCGAAATTGTTTTAGGGCTTCTGGTTGCAACGTTAGCTTTTTTTATGCTGTATAATAAAAATGAGCAAAAAGCAGAAAGAATTGCTGTGGTCATTCCTGATATAGAAGAGAGCCAGTGGTCTGCCTTTAAGTATGGGTTAAAAATGGCATCGCAGGAATATGGAGTGAATACGGTGCTGATCAGTAAGGCGAATATCAATATGTCGGAAGATGAGATAGAAGTTGTTCAGCAGGAAATTGATAAGGGTGCCGATGCGATTATTGTAAAGATGGTTGGAGGCAGTAAAGAGTATTCCAAGCTAAAAAAAATACAGAAAAAAGTACCGATAATGCTGGCGGGAGAAAGTCCTGATAACAACGTAGAAAAAAAATCAGCTATTCCGGTAACGGAGCCGGATCAGTACGATATGGGTGCCGCTTTAGTAGGAAAACTTCTTGAAAATAACAATGGAAATCTTAGAGGAAAGAAAATAGGTATTTATACAGAGAGCAGTCGTTCAGGAGCAGATAGCAAGCGTGAAAAAGGAGTTCGTGATACATTAAAGGATAGTGGAGCAAAAATCTTATGGTCGGTATCCCGCGATGAAGGAATAAAGAAAAAAGTAATATTACAGTCACAAAGAAAGGTAGATATAGTTTTGGCACTGGATGATACTAGTCTTGTAGAAGCCGGAGAAGCTGCAAAACAAAATAATTTATCTGGAGCGATCGTATATGGAATCGGTAATTCCACCGAGGCTGTGTATTATCTTGATACAAGGTGGGCAGAGTGTCTCATTATATCTGATGGATTTACGGCAGGTTATCAATGTGTTGCTGAAACAGTTAAGAGGTTGCATACATCATTTTATCAGATGGAAAATCAGAAAGTACCGTATACGATACTTACCAGACAGAATCTTTTCTCACAGGAAAATCAGGATTTGTTATTTACACTCAGTCAATAAAACGAGACAAACAAGTTTATTAAATATAAAGTGAAAGAACAGATAACAGGAGGACAGCATGAAGATAAAAATCACAGGAATAATCATAATGGCAGCGTTTGCAGGGACTTTGATTTTTTCTATGTGCAGTAAAAACCAGCCCAAAACGGATCATCAGATTTATATAGGTGTTGCCTGCTATGATCAAAAGGACACCTTTATTGGAGAATTGTTAGATTCATTTAAAGAAGAATGCAGTTCAATGGAAAAACAGGGCTATGCCATAAGTATGACGATCATGGATGCGGCAAAGTCACAAAGAGTTCAGAATGATCAGATAAAGCAGATGATAAATGATGGATGTAATGTTTTGTGTGTGAATCTGGCAGACAGAACGGAACCATCTGAAATTATTGATGCAGCAAGAGAAAAAGATATTCCGATTGTTTTCTTTAATCGCGAGCCAGTAGAAGAAGATTTGATGCGATGGGATAAACTTTACTACGTAGGAGGAATGGCAAAGCAGTCTGGAGAATTGCAGGGAGAACTTGCAGCAAACTACATTAAAGACAATAAAAAAGTTGACAGAAATAACGATGGAAAAATACAGTATGTTATTTTAGAAGGAGAGATGGGACATCAGGATGCAATCATCCGTACAGAAAGTGTTGTAGAATGTCTAAAAGCCAATGGAATTGCTTTGGAAAAACTAAGCTATCAGATTGCAAATTGGAATCGTGCGCAGGGACAGACAAGAATGATGCAGCTGATCGGAGAATATAAAACGGATATAGAGATGGTAATCGCAAACAGCGATTCTATGGTACTTGGAGCGGTAGATGCTTATGAAAAGCTTGGATATACAGAATCCAATATCCCTGTTTTCTTTGGAATTGATGGTACGAAAGAAGGATTAAAAGCAGTGCAGGAAGGAAAAATCGCCGCAACGGTATATAACGATAAAGAAGGACAGGCAAAAGCGATGGTGAAACTTATCACTGCCGCAGTCACAGGAAAAGGAATGGAGAACATTCCATTCGAAAATAAAAAATGTATTTATTTGCCATATAAAAAAGTAACAAAAGAAAATGTATCAAGCATGATTCCATAAAAACAAACAGAATTCCCCACTATAGTTTATAGTGGGGAATTCTGTTTTATTTCTGCTTTTTCTTAATAGATTACATAATTATAATATTTTTGGCGGGGTAAGTTATAATGATATTGTTTCAAAAATATAATTTGTAGTGGATTCAAATTTTTCCCCTTTTCTTAAGATAACAGAAGGGTTTTCTTCGGTATGAATCGCATTTGGCATAAGCTGTGTTTCTAGAGCAACGCCTTCTCTGTTTTCATATACTCTTCCCGCTTTTCCGATACAGCCATCCTTCAGGAAGTTACCAGTGTAAACCTGCACAACAGGAGCGGTTGTTGATATAACAAGTCTTCTGCCAGAAACCGGCTCTTCTAAAGTTAACTGTCGTTCCTCTCCCTTTAATACAAAAGAATGATCATAGCCGAAAGCATTCTTTAATTGAATATGATCCTCTTCAATATCCTGTCCGATTTTCTTCATTTCATTAAAATCAAAAGGAGTATCCTTTACAGGAAGCAGTTCACCCGTTGCAAGACAAGTATCATCTACGCAGCCGATATGATCTGCATTAATCTGAAGGGAATGTTCTGTAACTTTTTCTAATGTATTAGAAAGATTGAAATACAGATGATTTGTAAAGTTTACGATAGTATCCGCATCCGTATCTGCCTCATAATGAATGGAAAATGTATTGTCATCTAAAGTGTACGTTACATACAGATTCAGATTACCCGGATAACCCTCTTCTCCATCTTTTGAAAAATAGTGGAAACGAAGACCATTCTCTAAAGGAGTAACATCAAAGAGTTTCTTATCAAATCCTTCTTTTCCCCCATGTAAATGATTCTTTCCATTATTAGCATAGAGTTCATAAGTCTTTCCATTTAATGTAAAACGTGCATCTCCGATTCGGTTAGCAACACGACCGATGACAGCTCCAAAATAAGCAGGGTCATTTGCATAATCTTCAATATTCTTAAGACCAAGAATCACATCAGACCTTTTCCCTGAAGCATCAGGTGCAAGAATTTCCATAATTCTACATCCCATATTTACGACAACAAGCTTCAAAGATTCATTCTCCATAGAGTAAAAACGAATGCCGTTATCCAGTTCTTTTAATAGTTCTACTTTAACCACAATAATCTCTCCTTCTCATAGATTAAGATATTAGAATCAAAAGGTATTTGTCTCTAATATCATATTAAGGTGCTAATCTATATAAAATTATAGCAATTCTATAAAATGTGTCAACAGATCAGTCAGCCAATATAAACATATATTATCATGACATTTTATAGAAAAACATTTGATATTCTACTCAAAAAATATAAATTTTTACTATTTGATTCATTAGGAGAAAACAGACGAAAATAAAAATATTAGCCCATAGCCACTGTAAAGATATCACTGCGTAGAAAAT
>UMGG01009144.1_pt1 | contig 36796 bp, 29 predicted proteins | sample 1965211 | NCBI WGS metagenome assembly UMGG01 (sample SAMEA4836064, study PRJEB28245) | human gut metagenome | biome: gut microbiome; material: fecal sample | place: Denmark | collected 2008 | reverse complement strand
GAAAGCGCGGCACGGTTCGCACGGACTTGGCTGAACTGCGGGACGTCATGCCCACGCTGCTGGAACTGGCGGGCGCGCCGATCCCCGAAACGGTGGACGGCACCAGCCTGCTGCACCCCGTCGGGCGAGAATATCTGCACGGCGAACATACGCTGGGCGAGGACTCCATGCACTTTATCCTGACAAAAGAGGACAAATATATCTGGTACTCGCAGACCGGGCGGGAACTGTACTTCAACCTGCGCGACGACCCGCACGAAACCAAAAATGCACTGGATGAAAACCCGGAGCGTGTGGCCGAACTGCGTGCCCTGCTGATTGATGCCTTAAAGAACCGCGAAGAACAGTACACAGACGGTCATACCTTGTTTGTGGGCAAAACGCCCCTGACCGTATTGCAGAACACCGAGGTGTTATGAAGCAGCTTCAATTTCTGATAAAACCCGCAGCCGGATTTTGCAATATGCGCTGCCACTATTGCTTTTATCGGGATGAGCAGCAAAACCGCAGCACTTCCGAAGATTGCATGATGACCTTGCAGACAGCCGAGACATTGATACGGCGCTGCTTTGCGGAACTTGACCAAGGCGGCTTTGTTTCGTTTGCCTTTCAGGGCGGAGAACCAACCTTAGCAGGGCTGGATTTCTTTCTGTTCTTTACGCAGACAGTGCGAAAGTACAACCAAAAGCGTGTAACGGTGCAGTATGCCATCCAGACAAACGGCCTTGCTGTTGCCGAAGAATGGGCGAAATTTTTCCGCGAAGAAAATTTTCTCGTGGGCATCAGCTTAGACGGTACGCCAGATGTACATGATGCTTTGCGCCCGGATGCTTCCGGCGACGGAACATGGACAAGGGTCATGCAGACAATCAAAATGCTGGAGCAGTATCATATCGAGTGCAACCTTTTATGTGTTGTCACCAAGCGTCTGGCTAAAAAGGCGGAACGTGTGTATAAGTCTATGAAAGCAACGGGTGTGCGCTATCTCCAATTCATCCCTTGCTTAGACCCCTTGGGCGAGCAGCGAGGAATCGAAAGTTACTCTCTTTCGCCGGAACTGTACGCGCAATTTTTGTGCGCCCTGTTTGACGCATGGTATCGTGACTGGAAAACAGGTGTCTATGTCAGTGTTCGCCTGTTTGAAGATTATATACAACTGCTCATGGGCGCACCGACGGGAACTTGCTCCACCACCGGCGCGTGCGGTTCTTACATGGTTGTGGAGGGCAGTGGCGCTGTTTACCCGTGCGATTTTTACTGTTTGGACGAGTACAAACTCGGAACGATTCAAAATGACTCTTTACAATCGTTGCTTTTGGGGGAGAAAATGCGCATCTTTATAAAGGATGGCCGGAATGTCCCCGCAGAATGTCAGCAATGCAGATGGGTAAACCTATGTCACGGCGGCTGCAAGCGTGACCGTAATACAGCAGACAAAGCCCAATGCAGTTACTATTGCAAGGCACTGCAAAAGTTTTTTGCCTACGCTGAACCCCGAATGCGTGAAATGGCCCGTGCGGTGCAGATGTACCGCTGAAAAGGAGACAGATTCTATTGGACAAGAAAAATAAATATTGGCAGTTGTTCCTTTCTACCTTTAAGCTCAGCGCGTGTACATTCGGCGGCGGGTTTGTCATTATCCCTCTCATGCGGGAGCGCTTTGTGAAAGAACTGCACTGGATTGAGGAGGAAGAAATGCTGGATCTGACGGCCATAGCCCAGTCAAGCCCCGGCTCTATCGCCATCAATGCCTCTATTCTGGTGGGTTACCATGTGGCAGGAATCCCCGGTGCATTGATTACCGTAGTTGGTTCAGCACTGCCGCCGCTGATTATCATTTCCATCATTTCTGCTTTCTACCAAGCATTTCGCTCCAACAAGTATGTGAGCATGGCTATGGCCGGTATGCTGGCCGGTGTGGCGGCAGTCATCTTTGATGTAGTCATCAATATGGCATGGCCCATTCTGAAAAAGAAGCGCCTGCTGCCCATCGCTGTGATGCTGGCGGCTTTCGTGGCGACTCGCTTTTTCTCCGTGAACATTATCCTGATTATTCTGGTCTGCGGTGTGATTGGTGCGTTGGATACGCTGTATCTGCAAAAGAAGGAGGTCGAGGAATGATCTATCTGGAACTGTTCTGGAGTTTCTTTCAAGTCGGCCTGTTCAGCATCGGCGGCGGGTATGCAGCCATGCCTTTAATTCAAGACCAAGTCGTGGATATTCACCCTTGGTTGACAATGACGGGGTTTGCCGACATTATGGCCATTGCTGAAATGACTCCCGGCCCTATCGCTCTTAACGCGGCAACCTTTGTGGGAATTCAGGTGGCTGGGCTGCCGGGAGCGCTGATTGCCACTATCGGCTGTATCTTCCCATCCTGTGTCATTGTGATGACTTTGGCTTATGTGTACTACCGCTTCCGTGGCTTGAGCATTGTGCAGGGGGTTTTGGCAGGGCTGCGCCCCGCTGTAATCGCTATGATTGCCTCTGCCGGTATCTCGTTGATGATTCTGGCACTATACGGCCAACGTACTCTTCCAGCAGATTTGAGCAGCTTTGACTTGATGGCGCTGGTAATTTTCCTTGCAGGCTTTTTCGTCCTGCGCAAGTGGAAGCCCAGCCCAATCAAGGTTATGGCGGGTGCCGCCGTGGCAGGCGTTGTGTTGTACAGCATCACGGCCTGATACAAAACCGAGAGGATGTATATGAAATGAACAAGATTTTAGCCGCGTGGGCGTGGAACGGCCCGGTGTCCGAGCCAATCGCCTATGGCGAAGGGCATATCAACCAGACGTACGCTGTTACAGAACAAACAACGCAAAAGCGTTATATCCTGCAAAAAATCAATACTGATACATTCAAAGACCCAGACGGTCTGATGGAAAACATTTGCGGCGTAACGGATTTTCTGCGCGAAAAGGCCAAACAGCGCGGGGCTGACCCAGAACGTGCCACGCTCCATGTTGCGCTGACCAAAGCTGGAAAGCCCTATTATAAGGCCGCCGACGGCGGTTGTTGGCGTGTCTATGACTTCGTGGAGAACACCGTCTGCTTGCAGCAGGTGCAGTCCGCCGAAGATTTTTACCAAAGCGCGGTTGCTTTTGGTAATTTCCAACACCAGCTTGCCGACTACCCGGCAAATACCCTGCACGAGACGATTCCTCACTTCCATGATACACCAAAACGCTTCGCGGACTTCCAGCGTGCTGTGGCTGAGGACCGCATGGGACGCGCCGCACAGGTGCAACGCGAAATTGAGTTTGTCCGCGCCCGTGAAGCGGATTATCATGTTATGGTGGACCTGCTGACAGCGGGCAAACTGCCGTTGCGCGTCACCCACAACGACACCAAGCTGAACAATATCCTGTTCGACAAAACGACTGGGGAGGGGCTATGTGTTATCGACCTCGACACTGTCATGCCGGGGCTGGCCGCGAACGATTTTGGCGATTCCATCCGTTTTGGCGCTAACCACTGCGCCGAGGATGAGCCTGACCTATCGAAAGTGAATTTCAGCATGGAACTGTTTGAAATTTATACCAAGGGCTTCTTGCAGGCAGCAGGTGAAGCGTTCACCCCGCTGGAAAAGCAGACCCTGCCGTGGGGGGCTAAACTGATGACGATGGAATGTGGTATGCGCTTCCTCGCCGATTATCTGGAGGGCGACCACTACTTCCACATCAACTACGAGACTCAAAACCTCAACCGCGCCCGAACCCAGTTCAAACTGACCGCCGACATGGAGAAAAGCTGGGATGCTATGCAGAAAATCATTGAGAAATATTGCTGATAGATATTTGATGCTCTTTTTTCTGCGTTTTGTGTAATGCAAAATCGCGTTTTCTCCTTTTTATAACGCCCGCGCCTGACAAGCGCGGGCGTTTTTTACTCTACGTCGAGGTTAATAAGTTGAACACCGGGATTCTTGATGCCTTGGTGAAAAAGTACAGCGCAAGCTGTACTTTTTACAACAATAGTGTAGAAAACATAGCCCCTTGCACTGGGCCACACCTACGCACCGAAATACGATGTAAGTATAGTTACATTACGTTTCAGGCCCGACAGCCAAATTGGTTGCCGGGCCTTTTTCGTGCTTGTCTTTTTGAATATGCACGTTGAAACGACGTATTTATTGTGCTCGCACACCTCCTTTTTGAGCTTCTATTCAATGAAACTCAAAATTTTGGAGGTAAATATGTCCAGAAAAAAGGATGCCAATAAATATTGGATTTACGGTGAGGATGCAGCACGGGCGGCACGGTTTACCAAATATTTGACGAAAGTGTTATATGCCCGCCGCGCATCTTATATTCGCGACAAGATGGTTGAAGTATCCCGCGAAATTTCGATTGAGGATTGCAGCGGAGAAATTGATGATGTGTATGGGCGGCTCACCGCCCCGATTGAGGAATGTGTCGAAGCCAAGCTGATGTGGGAGGGCATTCGTAATTATCTGCCGAAACTGACACCGAAAGAGTGCGAAGTTATGATTGCACTTTATATTGATAGGCTGTCTGTGTTTGAAGCAGCCGCCAAATTAGGCGTTGAACCCAATACGGTCAGCACACATCGGCGTAACGCTTGTGAGAAGATTCGTAACGAAATGGAGGGTAAATAATATGATTGCATTTAAGGAATTGTTGGTGCGTGCAAAGCGTGGTGAAGAAAAAGCATTTGAAGAACTGTTTGAACAGTTCGAACCCCTTGTGCGGAAGTGCAGCTATGTGAATGGACATACAGATGAGGACTTGCGGCCAATTTTGCTGATGGAGTTTGTACAGGCAATTCGCAAGTTCAAAATATAAAGCAAGAGGGGGGAAGCCAAGGGGGAGCTTTTTCCTGTTAGTCTTATCGTCATTGTATCTAATACTGGAAGCAAGTGCCCAATAGAATTCCATCGAAACCGCTTTGCACTGTTGTTTTCGGAACTCTTCAAATGTGTAATTGCTGAGCAAGGGATTTCCATGTCCGTCGTTGAAGCACTTTTGCGCTCGTACACCATAGAACCATGCAAACATATTTCGCTTGTAGTCGTTCAGTTCTTGCAGCATCATGGCCGCCCCTTCAGTCGGTTCTACCACTATAAGACCTCTTAGGTGTCGTTGCTTTGCGACCTTTGCAGGATATACATTTGCTTTATCGGAAGATTCATATCCTAAAAAATTGCTCCTGTAATTCTCATTTAGAATAATCTCATACAAGTCATCAAATGTTGCAATCTTATTGCCATCCGAACCATACATAACAAATTTTCCAAGAGATTTTTTTGCACGGATACCATTTAGCTTTGCAATCATTAATGATGTGAATACATGATTGTATTCGGGTTCTGTCTGAAAAGAAAATATCGGCGGCCTACGATAACTGTATAGCTCGTCAAGATACTTATCATCAAGGCTTATGTTCTCTTCGTCATACCCTTCAATTATCCATTTGGGGATTTCAAGTAACTCATCATGCCAATGTATAGTTACCGTGTCCTTTTGGTGTGTTTTGTGCTCCATGTTGGTGTCCTCATAAGGATTGTGATTGCTGCAAATAGCAGGGCTTAAAGTGTCCTGCCATCTGTACTTTGCAGATTGGGAAATATTTTCATAAACTGGTCGAAGCCGTAGACGCCTTCCTCGTGGATTTTCATTATATGGAAATCATATAATAACGACTGTATTATATCAAAAAATGCCGCGCACAGGTGGTAGTCTGCAAAAATATTTTTGAAAAAATTCAAATTTTATCTCGAACTTTTCCGTTCTCAAAGCGATATTCATATATAGAGGGGCAAAAAGAACCCTCTATCCCCTTGAGAACCTTGAAAGCAGAATATCCGAATCACTGGCTACATAAAACTGACCTTGCCGCAACCCAAGGAGCGTTTCGGCAGGTGCGTCTCGGCTCTGACGCAAGGATACCGCTGTAACAGCGGTGGAGCGCCCCCAGAGGCCGGGAGAGGTGGTGTGGAACACATACCTCAAGCGAAGGGTCAGCAATGATGATACGCACCGTGGCGATGCTCGCAAGGCGTCAGCGGTACTGCCAACAATGTGGTACAGGAAGCGGGAGCTGTTTCCAGCAGCTGGGCCGGTGGTTCGCCCTCGTATGTCCGGGGAGTAGTGTCGAATAGGATATACAAATTTGATTTCAGATTATAGCGGCCACTTGTTTTCCACAAGTGGCCGCTATGCTTGTGGAATCAAATCCGCAAATACAAAGAAAAGAGGTGTTCTGTATCAGCAACAAAAGATTTAACCAGCGCGATGCCTACCGTGTCATGCTGCGCAAGTACCCCGATGTGATGAACATTGAGCAGATGTGCGATGCACGGAAAGTCAGCACCAAGACAGGCTACAAGCTGCTGCATGAGGGTAAAATCCCGGCGATGAAAATCGGGCGCTCGTATCGCATCCCCAAAGCCCATTTATTTACCTATCTCCAAATCTGCGGTCAACACTGTCGCACAGAAAATCGACAGTGTTGATGGTTCTGCGGCGATGCACTATACTGTTATTGTCAACAGCAGATAGCGCGCGGCTCAACTTGAAGGAGGTAAATTTATGGTCGCAGGACATCTGCAAGAAAAGAATGGTATCTATTATGTGGTACTGACCTACAAGACTTATGACGGCAAACGCAAAACCAAATGGCAATCAACCGGCTTGCCCACCAAGGGCAACAAGCGGCGCGCCGAGGCGATGATGCGTGAGCTGCAAGATGACTTTGAGCCACCCGTTGACCCCAACGGTCCGCCCAGCAAAGCCATGCTGTTTGCGGATTATCTGGTGCAGTGGTTGGAAATTGCCAAGTCAACCGTTAAGCTGACAACCTATTCCAGCTACAAAGGGCTATCCGAAAGTCAAATTATTCCCTACTTTAGAAGTCTCGGCGTTACGCTGGGCGACTTGAAAGCGGTTCATATCCAGAGTTTTTATCAGAAACAGTTGGAGCGTGTGAAACCGAACACGGTAATTCACTATCATGCGATTATTCATCGCGCTTTGAAATACGCAGTGAAAACTGACCTGATTGACGTGAACCCCGCTGACAAGGTAGACCGCCCAAAGAAAAACGAGTTTACCGGGAACTTTTGCAGCAGGGAAGAAATGAACGCCCTGTTTGATGCGGTGCGCGGCAACAAAATCGAAGTGCCGGTTATGCTGGCTGCGTTTTACGGCCTGCGCCGCAGCGAGGTTGTGGGGCTGAAATGGGATGCGGTGGACTTTGAGCAGAACACGCTCGAAATCCGTCACACGGTTGCAACAGTTCGGCTGGACGGGAAAAAGGTCATCGTAGAATCCGACACCACCAAAACCAAAGCCAGCAAACGTACCTTGCCCCTTGTGCCTGTGTTCCGGGAACGGCTGCTCGCCTTGCAGGAGGAGCAGAAAGAAAATCGCAAGCTGTGCGGCAGAAGCTACAACAAGAAGTACGACGGCTACATCTGCGTAGACCCTATGGGAAACTTGTTGCTGCCGAACGCGCTTTCTGATTCGTTCCAGCTTGTGCTGCGCGACTACAATTTGCGGCGCATCCGTTTTCACGATCTGCGCCACACGTTCGCCACCCGTGCGCTGGAACGAGGCATGGACTACAAGACCCTGTCAGCCATCCTCGGTCACTACTCGGTGGCGTTCACAATGGACACCTACGTTCACAGCGTGGACGAACATAAGCGGCACGAAATGGACAAGATGGACGATATGTTCGGGATGCAGTACAGTATCTCCGTTGAGAACCTGCCTTATCCTGTGCTTTGTACACTCTCGGCAGACGGCTGCACCGCCCATGTTCCTGACTTCCCCAAAGTTACCGCACAAGCCCCCACGCTGGAAGCCGCCCTGCTGGAAGTCAAGCAGCAAATCCAAAAAGCCCTGCGCCAATACAAGAACCCGCCCATTCCCACCAAACAGGAACAGATCGTAGTGCCAAACAACAGCGTGCTGGTACTCGTCAAAGCGAGCTGACTACGCTGACCGATCCTATATTTACCTGCCAACTCCGCAAAATTTATCCACAAGAAGCGCCCGGGCGGTTGAAAATCTCAACCGCCCGGGCGTTGTTATTTATTCACTGAGATTTTAACAGAGTTTTTCAGCCTTTTCAGCTCCGTAAACTTCATAATCGCCACCAACAATTAATCGAATTTATTTCTATTTCTTCAATTTTACCCTCGCAGAAAATTGCACGTCGATAAGAGTACGTACATATCATTTCAACTGTAACGCTTTGGTTTCCAAAAACTTTTTTCCTCTTAGAGTATCCTTCGGTACGTCCAGTTGTCTTTAATCATTTGCACAGACCGTCTTGACATCTGCATTCTATAATGCAACGCCTCCGCACGCCCTGCTGTTTGTAGTTTCCATCAGTTAGCTTTTCTTCCTACTCTATTTCGACCCTGTAAGTCAACTTTTGCAGATTAGCCTGCAGACGGGCGACGTGGCCGCTGCAGCTCCACTCAATCGTCAATTCCGGGCCGCAGCTTTCAATTTGAACCTTTGCTCCTTGCGCAAAGGCCGGACAGTTGCGGCGCAGGCGTAGCAATTCCAGCTGCTTTTTCACGACCGGCTTTTCCAGTGCCTCGGCAATCTGCACTTTCGTCAGATTTGTACGGTTGATTTCTTTGTGGCCGCCCTCGCCTGCGCGAGCCACTGCCTCACAGTCATTTTTGCCCGCAAATAAATCAAGGTACCACACCTGCGGTTTTCCGGGCATGAACAGTTGAATTGCCCGTGCCAGCAGCAGCTTTGCATCACTCTCGCCCAGAGCGCTGTAGTAGGTGGCATTGACCTGATAGTAGACATTTTTCTGGCCGTGCAGGTTCTTCACCATACCGCCTCGCGTCACAATCAGATCAATGAGGTTTTGGATGCGTTCTTCCGGCAGCAACCCTTTCAGATCCAGCATCGGGATGCCGTCATGGCACCCCAGCATATTCACGGTCAGGATGTGCTTGTCGAGGATTTCCTGTGCCCATGCAGCCAGCGTGTCTGCACTGCCCCGCTCCAAGGCATCAATCATCAGCCCCGGCAGAAAGAAATCATATACGGCATAGCCTTTGGCGGCCAGCTTTTCGTAGACTTTTTCCCCATAGGATGCGTGAATTTCCGGGAGCAGGGTCACACCATCAGCATCCGCTATTGTCTGCAGCCGTGCCAAAAGACTCCATGTACCTGGTTCATTCAAAAAGTTACGTTCCCCCACGGCCTTATGCGCATAAGCGAAAGCATCCAGCCGCACGATAGAGGCTCCATACCCTGCCAACGTGTGCAGCGTGTCGGCATAAAATTTCCACACCAATGGCGAAGCCACATTCAAATCCATCTGCCCCAAATAGCGGCGTCGGGATTCCAACAGGTCGGTCAGGGGAACACGCAACGTTTCCCAGCGTCCCAGATCAAGTTCTGCCGGGCGCTTACCCGCCGCCAACTGGATCCGCAGACTTTCTGTCAGAACACAGGCGGATCGGTACTGCATCCCCAGTTCGGACACCAACTCCCGCGCATCAGGGCAAGGGTAGTCTACCTGCTGGTAGAATGTGTTCCAGTAGGGTTTTTCGGTGCCATCGGGCATACGCACCATCAGAATGGGTAGCCCTGGTTTGCGGAAAAACATCTTATGCAAGTACTCCGGTGTAGGCTGTATATATCCCCCCGGCATCATCTCGCCGCAGCCCGCCCAGAACGCGTTCCAGTCGATGAAGAAGTCCTTATATTTCGACATTTTCCCATTTTTCAAAAGATCTTGAAACTGCGGTGACAGGACCGAGGCGTGGTTCAGGATAAAATCGAGTTTCAGCCGTATTCCCAAAGCACGGATGCGCTCCAAATCCTGCGGCGTCGCCAGCAACTCGTTCAAACTGTAGTCTACAACCGAAAAGCCGCGGTCGAGATCTGTGTTGAAAACACTGGGGAGAATATAAAACGCACCGAAAGCATCTTTACAGCTGCTTTCCAGCAAATCTGCAATGTCACTTAACGTCCCGCCCAAACTGTCCGGGTAAGCGTTCAGCATCGGCGTCAGAGACAGCTCATCTTTTTTCGCATTTGCCACCATGTTCACCTTCCTTGTGCAGCAGCGTAGGCTGCCGTGTCGACCATCGTGCCGTCCCGGTTCTGGATCAGATCCGCATCGCAGGCGCGGCGGTTCAGCATTGCCTGCTCAATTTCCAGCACCATTGTTACAAAGGGGCTGTCGGCCCCGGCGTCTCGGCTGCGGGCCACACGGCAGGCACGGGTTTCCTCTGGCGTACTGTTAAAAAACACTTTCAGATTGGTATTTTTCAGGTCGGCACTGCCTGCGTGGGTCCATTCCAGCAGCAGCACATCCACATCGGCGAAGTTCTTCGGCTCATACCAGCGCTCCCACTCTTTACGGCCCATACGCTTAAGCCACAGCACCGGCGCACCGGCACGGAACTGCGCCAGCACTGCGTTCAGTGCGTCGTAGTCCTGCTCGGCAGTCCGGCCCAAATATCCCGCCAGCGCGGCCCGCCCTCCCTGTTGGTAGATTTGCATCCATGGGTATGCCGCACATTGGCGCGGATCACTGTCGATTCCGGTTTTCTGCAGCGGCTGCAAGTCGGCGAAGCGTTCCGGAGTGTATTCCCCGGCTGCAAGCAGTGCCTTGAGTCCGGCGCTGCGAAAGATTGTCAACCTCTCCTCATCGTTGTGCTGGGGGATACGGCGGGGGTAGTTATCTCCGGAGAGCACGTATCCCTTCAACCCGACCATCGCCAACGCCTCCCTCAGGGCGGCAGCACCGCTGGTCTTGCCGGAGCCTGAACCTCCGCTGACAGCAATGACAAGTTTGGCCGGAATGTCCGTACCATATTTTTCTTCCAGTTTCGTGACCAGATGCGGCAGCAACTTCTCCACACGACGGCAGACAGGGGCTGAGATATGCGCCGTGTCGCCGGGCATATCACCGCCCTGCACATTTTCCAGCGGCATCAGAGTAATGCCTTGCTGCAATGCCTGCCAGCACACATATTTTTCCGGGCTGAACATAAAAGCCTCCTTACCAAAAATGCCCTGCGGCAAAAACCGCAGGGCAATCATGCAAGTTGTCAACGGTTGCAGGGCATTTCGGGATTATCCTCAGCGCCCTTGCAAACCTTAGCGCCGCGAATCCATGCTTCATCGACGCATACATACTTAATGCGCACACGGCGGCCCCACGCATAAGCCGCGTGAATCTTGCCATCCTTGCTTTGCATCATGACAGGGTACTCGTAGCGGCGGTTGTTCACATCGTTCCATGGACCGATGAAACCCTCACCATGTTCTACAATGCGGCGCCACGGCCATGTTTTGCCACCATCCTCCGAGATTGCCATTGCCACAGGGCATCGCTGGTCGGGCCAGACGGTACGGCTACCATCCTCATTGAAAGAGACATCATTATAAATGATGGCAAGTGCGCCGCTCTGCAGCTTGATGGCCGAGATACTGGCGTTGTTGTTGCGCAGCGGGGTAATCACGGGCACACTCCATGTCTCTCCGTTATCGTTGGATTCCGAGCGGTAGATATGGTCGGCCGCACGGCTGCGCAGCAGGCAGACCAGTTTGCCGGGTTCCAGTTCAATAACATTGCCGTGAACACGGCCACGGCTTCCGGGAATCTCCACCCCGCGCCATGTCTTGCCCTGATCATCGGAAATCTGGATAACCGTCACGTCGCTGCCCAAACGGGTACCGTCCAGCGCACAGATAAAGTTGTTGAAGATCCAACGCCCGTTGGAAAGCACCTGAATCTTCTGGCGGCAGAAAGAGCCGGGACGGGTAAATACAGCCTCTGTGGGGCCCCATGTGCGGCCCCCATCGCGGGAGATTTTGCGGCGGATCTCTGCCGTGCCCTGCAGGCTGTCGTCACTGTTGTCATCAGGCTTTTTAGCCGCCTGTGCCGTGTACATCAGCCAAATGTCACCGTTGGGGTTTTGGAACAGTGATGGGTTCTGCTCACTGCGGGTCGGGTCATCCGAGACAATGACCGGCTGCTCCCACTGTTCGGCGTCGGCAGGCAAGCGGGCCACCGCAATGCTGATGTCGGCGTTTCCCTCACGGGAACCGGCAAACCAGCAGCAGAGCAGATCGCCGTTTTCCAATTCCAGCAAATCAGGTGCGTGGCAGCTTTCCCACGGGTTGGGGATCAGAGATTCCACCATATCAACGGCGGTGTCACGGTAGAGTTTGCCGTCATCACCCAACGTTGGCAGATCAATAATATTACGTGCCATTTGTCAATCCTTTCTCAGCCCTTGACGGAGCCGATGAGAATACCTTTCTTAAAATACTTCTGAACGAACGGATACACACAGATGATGGGCAGCATTGCGATGAAAATCGCGGCTGCTTTCAGATTTTGCTGATTCAGCGTAACACCATCCAGCACCACATTTTTGAAAGTTGTTCCGGAGCCGCCATCTGTAATGACAACGTTCTTCAACACCTGCTGGATCGTCTTGATGGCGTCGTCCTTCAAATAAATCTGCGGGAGAAGGTACTGGTTCCAGATGGATACTGCGTAGAACAAACCTGTGGTCGCCAGCACAGTGGGGGAAAGCGGCAGGAACACTCGGGTCAGGATCTTGATGTCGCTTGCACCGTCCACAACGGCAGCCTCCTCCAGTTCGTTGGGGATACCCTCCAAGAATGTCTTGGTGATGATGAGGAACTGCGTGTTGATCGCGCCGGGCACGATCATGACCCACGGACTATTGACAAAGCCGAACTGGTTGTAAATGATATACTGCGGAATGATACCGGCATCAAATACCCATGTAATGATGAACAGGGACATCAGCCAGTAACGATGTTTAAAACGTGGCCGGCTGAGCACGTACGCCGTAACGTAGGTGCAGGCTACCGCCAGCAGTGTCCCCAGCGCAGTATATAAAAAGGAGTTTCGCATACCGGCGAATACATTGAAGCGCGGGTTTGTCAGAATATAGCCGAAAGCTTTCAAGTTGAAGCCCATCGGTAAGAAAGTCATTTCGCCGCGCGCCAGATAGGTGCCATCCGTGGTAGCCACAAAGAACACATACAGGAACGGATACACACAGCACACTGCCACCAGCAGCAGGATTGCACTGTTGATATAATCAAACGTCGCCAGCCGTTTGAGATGGGACTTGGGCTGCTTACTCATAATAGCCTATACGCTCCTTTCTCAGAACAGACGTGCGTCACTGACTTTATCGGCAATCTTGTTGACGATGAAAACCAGCACAAAGGCAATAATGGACTTCAATACATTGACCGCGGTGCCGTAGCTGTAATCCGGGAAACCCGTAGACTGGAATGCAATGCGATAAACATACGTCTGGATCACATCAGCCGTGGCATAAGTGCCTGTGTTATACATCAGCAGGATACGATCCAAGTTGACGGAGAAGATATTGCCGACACTGATGATAAGCATCGTGATAACAGAAGTAGAAATACAGGGCAGTGTGATGCGCCACATTTTGGTCCAGCGGTTTGCACCGTCAAGCTCTGCCGCTTCATACAAAGTGGGGTCAATGTTCATCATGGCGGCAATATAGATGATGGCCGAGTAACCGAACGTCTGCCAGATTTCCAATATCACATAGAGTGGCCGGAACCATTCCGGTTTTGCCATAAAGTTTGTGCTTGTGCCACCCAACTTGGTGATAATGATATTAACGAGGCCCGAAGTGGGGGAGAGCAGCGTGTACATGATACTGACCATGACGGCTGCCGAGATGAAGTAGGGCAGAAAGCTTAAAGACTGTACCGAATTGCGCACCCACTTGGTACGAACTTCGTTTAGGAAAAGCGAAAAAATGATCGGGATGGGGAATACAACCACCACGGACAGGAACGCCAGAATGATTGTATTTTTGGTGATTTTCCAGATATACGGATCCTGCAAAATGCGCTTGAAGTTTTCAAGCCCCACCCACGTGCTGCCGAAAACGCCTTTGGCTGCGGAGAAATCCTCAAACGCAATCACCATTGCACCGACCGGTCCGATTTTGAACAGGATCAGCAGCAGGAAACCCGGTATCATCAGCAGATACAGCTGATGATTTTTGATAATGTCTTTTTTTATCCGCGTACCGAGGGATGCTTTCGGCACGGCAGGTACCGCCGTTTGTGCTTTGCGCTTCGGCATGGTGATTCTCCTTTCACTTTACCCCGGCAACCCCGCCCGCATGGCAGTTTGCCGTGTCGGGCAGGGCTGATTGTTCAGGGTATTACCTTTGTCAAGGCATCAAGCGCCGTACATTGCTTGGTAAGCTGCCAGCTGGATTTCTTCAATGCGGGACAGGCCCAAATCATTCATTTCCTGCTGGAAAGCTGCCCAGTTGTCAGGGGTCAGTTCGCGCGTACCATCAATGAACTGCGCAATACCGGACATCTGTGCATCGTACACAGAAGCGAGCAGGTTTGTAACTTCCTTGCTCTGGTCATCGGTGAACTTCAGAACATAAGAGGTGCCCAGGTTTTCATCGGTAAACAGGCGTCCGGTCGCCTCAGCGATCAGTGGCGCATTCCACTTGAAGAAGGCTTCGTTGTCAACGGGCTTGCAGACGGTAAAGCGGTCACTCAGGAAGCTCCAGCGCTTTTCACCTGCGGGGGTAGCTTCTTCAGTCTGATAGTCAACGATAAACTCCTTGCCGCCGTTGGCATCGGTCTTGAAGCTCTCACCCTCAACACCATAGTTGGCCAAGATTTCGCCCTCTTCAGTGTAGAAGTAATCGATGAAAGTCAGGATAGTCTTGATTTTATCTTCACTGCAGTTTGCATTGACGGCAGTAACGCACTCGTCATTGTACTTCATGCTGACGGTCATCTTCTGGGGGTTTCCGTTATCGTCCTTGATGAAGTTCAGAACACCCATCTGGTAGTTGGGGTCGTTGCCGGGGCCACCGTTCTCCATAAACCATTCGGCGCGGTTGTAGTAATCGTAGAAAATACTGCCGTTGCCGTTGAGCATGGCAGCCTCCCAGTCGGCTTCACCGAAAGTACCTGCGACCCATTCGGGTTGGATCAGGCCCTCGTCGTACCACTTCTTCATGGTCTCGACCATCTTGTAGGCGCCATCGTTCATAATGTCGATAGAGCCATCCTTGTAGTGGCCGTTGATATAGATGCCGTTGGACTCGGTAGAAGAGATATTGCTGGCTGCGCCGAACCACGAAGCAAAGCGGATGGCGGTGTCACGACCGGTCAACGGGTAGTAGTTGGGGTTGTCTTTTCCGTAGTAGGCTTTCAAAGTTTCCAGTGCCTTGGTAAAGTCATCGATGGTGACGATGGAGTCAGGGTCAATGCCTGCCGCCTTGAACTGGTCGACACGGTAGCCGATCAAATCTGCAAAGATGGGGGTCTCTTTGCACAGACCGTAGATATGGCCGTCCTTATCGGTGACAAGCGCCTTGTAATCGGGATTGTCATCAATGTACTTCTGCAGGTTGGGGGCATACTTCTCAATGTAGGGTGCCAAATCTGCGAACACGCCCTGCGGGCCGTAGACACTGGTTTGGGCCAGCTTCGTCATAACCGCGTCAGGCAGGTCTCCGGAGATAACACGCTGGTCGATCTCAGAGTAGACATCATTGAATTCTTCGGGACCAGAGATGTAGTCGACATGGATACCGGTACGTTCCTCAGCGACATCATACCACTTCAGTTCCTTGATCCAGTCCACGTAGGTAGAACGCATAAACATGGTGTAGGTGTTGTCCCCATCGCCGGAAGATTCCGTCGAGGAGGCAGCGGCAGTACCGTCACCTGTGGAGGCAGTCGTAGAGGCGGAGCCTCCACCGCAGCCAGTGAGAAGCGTGCCGACCATAGCAGTGGCCAGTACGGCAGCGCCGATTCGATTTGCGAGTTTCATTTGTGTTTTCCTCCTTATAAATGGTTTTCTCTTTATAATATCCATTCGCTTTCAGCGGTTAGCTGCAAAACGAACAGCATATTCGATTGCGTTCTTCAAGCTCAGTTCATTGGCCTTGCCTGTACCGGCCTGATCGAAGGCCGTGCCGTGGTCGACGCTGGTGCGGATGATAGGCAGTCCCAGTGTGATGTTTACCCCTTCCACTGCGCTCCACGACTGTTTTTCCCGATCGTAAACAAAGCCAACAACTTTCAACGGAATATGTCCCTGGTCATGGTACATTGCCACGACGATGTCATACCAGCCACCGATTGCCTTCGAGAAGATCGTGTCCGGCGGGATAGGCCCTTGGGCGTCGATACCCGCGATGCGTGCTGCCTCGATGGCCGGAGCGATCTCGTCGATTTCCTCCCGTCCAAAGAGACCGCCCTCGCCGCAGTGGGGATTGAGGCCCGCCACACCGATGCGGGGGTTTGCGATGCCCATGTCCCGGCAGGCTTTGTCTGCTATGCTGATGACTTCCAGCACCCGATCCTTCTTGACCCGGTCGCAGGCTTCCCGCAGGGAAACATGGGTGGAAACATGCACGACCCGCAGGTCATTGTGGGCCAGCATCATCGTGTAGTGTTCGGTGCCTGTGTAATAAGCGTAGATTTCTGTGTGGCCGGAGAAATGATGCCCTGCAAGATTCATAGCCTCTTTGTTCAGCGGATTCGTGACAGTTGCATCCACCTTGCCGTCCATGGCAAGTTCAATGACTTTGCGCACATACCGGAAAGCCGCGTCCCCGGCGGCCGCGCTGACCTGGCCGATGGCTAAATCTTCGGGTCTGAGCAGCCCCAAATCGAGGATATCAATGATGCCATGCTCGTACAGCCCCTCGCTGGGGTCGGCCACGGGATGAATGGTGCATTTTGCACCCACAAACCCGCAGGCTCTTTCTAAGATAGCCGCGTCTCCCACGACCAGGGGCTTGCAGCTTTCATATACTTTAGGGTCCTGCAGCGCCTTTACCGTGATCTCCGGCCCGACGCCCGCAGGGTCACCCATTGTAATACCTAAAATCTTGCGCATATCCGTCCCCTTTAATACAAACCGTTGTCGCGGCAGGCTTTTAAGGTGGCACGCAGTGCCTCAAACCCTGCGGGAGATAAGCTGTTGAAGGGTGCCCGGCATGTACCCACGGGATATCCCAACTCCTTGACCGCCAACTTGACGATAGTATTGGGGTTTCCGAATTTGAAGGTATCGCGGAAAGGCCGGATGCTGTCCTGCGCTTTGCGCGCACCCTCGATATCCCCGGCAGCGAATTTTTCGTAGATGCTTACCATCGTATGCGGGAACACATTGGCGCAGGCAGCGATAGCTCCCTTACCTCCCGCCAACAATGTCCACAAAATCAGAGAATCGTTGCCGGACAGCACAGTGAATGGCTTCTCCCCGCCGCGCGTTTTCTCTATGTATTGCAAAATATTGTCGAAGTTGCCGCTGGAGTCCTTTACACCGATGATGTTGGGTACCTGTGACAGCTTCTGTACCGTAGCAGGGGCCAGCGCATTGCCCGTGCGTGCGGGAATATTGTACAGTAGTATCGGCATATCCACCGTATTCGCAACCGTCTCATAATGCCGGATGAGTTCTTCTTGGGAGGCTGCAGCAAAGCTTGGCGTAATGATGGAGAGCACATCCGCCCCCAGTTCCTTGGCCTTCCGGGACATGCGAACCGTATCGCGGGTACTGACACAGCCGGTTCCGGCGTAAACCGGTACACGGCCATTCACAGTATTAACTGCTACGCGGATGACCTCGGTCTTCTCGTCCTCATCGAGGATGTAACCCTCGCCATTGGTGCCCAGAACAAAAATACCGTGAATTCCGGCATCAATCAGCCTTTCGATCTGATTAACAAGTTCTTCACTGTTAATTGTTCCGTCCTCACGCATTGGTGTTAAAATTGGAACGATAACGCCTTTTATTTCTTTCATAGTACTCTCCCTTTACAGAATCGCGCGGTAGAGTGCCTCAGCGTCTGCCGCTGTGACAGTGCGTGGGTTGTTCACCAGCAACCGCTGTACATCCATGCCAGCCTTTACCAGCAGAGGCAGATCGGTTTCCGTCACACCGTAAGGCTGCAGTGATGTGGGGATGTCCAGATGCTTTACCATAGCATCCATCTGATTGATGACCCAGTCAGCCTTTTCTGTGTCTGTGCCGGCTCCCGTGCCTCCAACAGCATCATAAACCTCTGCAAATTTCTTGCTGCAGCAAGACTTATTAAACTGCATGACCGGCATCAGCATAATGGCATTTGCAACGCCATGCGGGATGTGGTATCGCCCGCCCAGAGGGTAGGACAGCGCATGCACAGCCGTGGTCCCAGAACAGGTGATGGCGACGCCTGCATAGAAAGCGGCCTGCATCATTTTTTCTTTTGCATCCAGTGCATCCGGGTCGTCGCAGGCTTTTTCAAGATTCCGAAAGATGAGCCGCAGCGCCTGCATTGCGAACAAGTCACTGAACGGATTTGCCTTCGCGGAGGTGTAGCATTCAATGGCGTGGCACAGCGCGTCGATGCCGGTAGAGGCTGCAATTTTTCGGGGCAGGCGGCGAATCATATTTCCGTCCAGAATGACTGCATCCGCAATCATTTCGGGGTTGACGATGCCGACTTTCAACTGTTCTTCCGGTACCGCCACGATGCTGTTGGGCGTCGCCTCAGAGCCGGTACCCGCCGTGGTGGGGATCATAACGGTGGTGACCGTCTTTTTACCGATACGCGGGTTTTTCAGTTGGTCACGCACCGTGCAACTTCCATCTGCCGTGATGGATGCCAGCTTGGCAATATCCATTACGCTGCCGCCTCCTACAGCGACAATCAGGTCTGCGTTGCTCTCGCGGAAGGTATCGATGACCTGCTGAGCCTGATCGCAAGTAGGTTCCGCGGGCAAAGTATCGTTAATTATATAGGGTACAGCCGCTTTGTCCAGTTCGGCCAGCGGGCGCTCCAGAATGCCGGAAGCCCGAATGCCCGCATCTGTAAAGACAGCCGCCTTTTCGTGCCCGGATGCCAGCGTTTCCAGCGCTTGTATCGCAGTCTCACCGCTATATACCTGCTGCGGCATGGCAAGTTGATATTGCTTCATCTTCCGTTCCTTTCTGTAAATTCTGACGTATCCTGCTGAGCAGGTCCTCGGTTCCAAATCCGCCGGACTTGGAGACGATAATGCGGGAAACATGACCGGCCATCAGCGCCATGAAGAGCACCGCGCCCGGTGCAGCCTCTCCCAAGGGTGAGATCTCTGCCTCCGGCAACTGCTGCATAAAGCCCATCAGCGTATCACCGCCGATGATCATCGGCAGATAGTTATCTGCGGCGGGGCGTTCCAGCAGCAGCGCCATCAGCAGCCCCAGCTGTTCTGCGATCTGCCCGCGCAGTTGTTCGGCTGTATCAGCATCCTCGGCGGTCTCGGTGCCATCGGTGTCGATCAGCATATCGCAGCCGCCCTGCATCCGCTGCTCGATTTGTGTCAAGAAATCCTGCCCTGCGCGGCTTTCAAAGTAGCCGGCGGCAAGCTGCTCGCTCTGCAGGGAGATACGCACACCGCCGTGGGCGGCACCGTATTCCAGCTGCCTCTTTGTAATTGGGTTCAAGCTGCCGCAAAGTACCAAGAGCGGCGCGTTGATGCAGGGCAGGCTGATTGGCCCACCCTTCAGCCCCAGAAAAGGCGGCAGCACTGCCGCAAACCCTGCGCAGCCGCCCAAAATTTTCAGGCCATTTGTACGCTGCAGTTCCATGGCAACGCACCGGAAGTCCGTATCCTTCTCGGCATCACAGATGACGATTTGCTGACCGTGCTGCGGCGGAGGCGGCAGAGCGCGGGGCCTGCAGCTGATGATCGCTGCCCGACAGTTCCGAAAAAGGTCTTTCACGTAGGGGGAGTGAACCGGCTCAAACGGATCCTGCCCGAACACGCTCTTGTCGATGGGTACGCCGTCAATGTACTGGATGCCGCCGCGTGTGAGGCGATTCATCTGCGGCAGCGCCGGTGCATAGTATGCAGCCGCCGCACCGCCGGCATCCAGCGCCGCCTGAAACATGGCGCCGATGTTGCCTCGCAGACCAGAGTCCGTTTTGATGTAAACGGTGTCTGTTCCGCCGCGCAGCGCCTGCTGCACAAGTCCCAAGCAGATATCGTAGGCCTGCTGCGATGTCTTGTGGCGAACCTCCGCATCAATGACTGCAACATCTGCATGGAAGATTTCCTCAGGCACGGCAGCAGCGTTCACAGCCGCCACCCGAACGGAAACACAGCGGTTGGCAAACTGTACACCTGTATCCAGTGCGCCGGTCAAATCATCCGCGATAACTGTCAGCCGTGCCATCTTTTCCTCCTACGTGTTCCTTTTTGTTACATCTCGTTTTGCATCATTTATACATTTAACCGCATCGTTTCTGCTTGTATCTCTCGGATTTGTCTAAATCTTACTATTGTCGTCCCGTTTCGTCAACTGTTTTTGTTTCGTTTTTTGCTTTTTGTGTTTCTTTTTGAAACCGTTTTATTTTTATGATTGACTTTGCAACACAAATCACCTATGATAAAGTTACAATTTCAAACAGTTAATGAAAAGGGAGACCTCTACCATGCGCCCCATCAAAATTCTGGGCATCGCCCCTTACGAGGGTATTGCCAGCCTGATGCAGCAGGCTGCAGAATCCTGCGACGATTTGCAAATCGACGTACATGTCGGCAATCTGACTGTCGGCGCAGAGATCGCCGCCGCCCAAACTGCACTGGAGGAGTACGACGTCATCCTCTCCCGCGGCGGCACAGCGGAAGCTATCCGCCGCTGTACAGATTTAAAGGTCGTGGACATCCCATTGTCTGTCTACGACATCCTGCGTTCTATCAAGCTGGCAGAGAATCACAACTGTAAATACGCCGTCATCGGCTTCCCGGCCATCACTCGCAACGCCACGTTTCTGTGCGAGGTACTGCGCTATAATGTGGATATTTATACCATCCACGACCAGAAAGAAGCCCGCACTATTTTGCAGGGGCTGGAAAATTCTGGTTGCCAGATGGTGCTGTGCGACGTTGTCACTAACTCATTGGCACAGGAATACGGCATTCCCGCCCTGCTCATCACCTCCGGTATCGAGAGCGTGGAGGATGCGCTGAACACCGCAGTACAGGAGGGGCTGGCCCGCCGTAAAGCGCTGGAGCTGGCGCAGTTTTTTCAGGACGTCATCCGTGCCATGCCCTATGACACCCTTGTCAGCGACGAGGCCGGACAGGATCTGTTCGTCTCGCTCTCCCCCGAGCTCCCCGACAGTGTGCTGGCAAAGGCACACTCAGCTATTATGCAGCGCACCGCCGAGCCCCACCGCAGCTGCCTTGAAGAGAATGGCATCCATTATGCTTTGCAGAGCACCCCTATCCAAATGGAAGGGGCTCTGCGCCATGTCGTCACAATCGAAAAGAGTCGGCTGTCCATCCCGCTGGAAAAATACGGCATCGCCTACTCGGATCGCCAACAGGCAGTAGATACTTTCTTTGACAGTTTCTATGGCATTACCCAGTCTTTCTCCACCGCCAACCTGACACTGGAGCAATATTTGCAAAGCAATCGCCCACTTGTCGTTTACGGTGAACCGGGCACAGCCAAGCCCCAGATGGTGCAGATGCTCTACGCCAAAGGGCCGCTTTCTAACGCGCCGCTCATCAAGATTGACTGTGCCATGCTCATGCGCCCCGGCTGGAAATATCTGATGGCGAGCGACCGTTCCCCCCTAATGGGTGACGGTTGCACCCTTATGATGAGCCACGTGGAGGCGCTGACTGACGAGCAGTTCAGCGAGTTGTTCTCCACCATAATGGCGCTACATACGCAGGAGCGCAACCGGCTCTTCTTTGTCGCCAGTAGCTCCAGTTCCGGAACGATGCACCCTCACTATGCCCGACTGGTAGATATGCTGAACTGCCTGATGCTGCAAATGCCGCCGCTGCGCAGTCATCTGCAAGATATTCCGCGCTTGTCGGGGTTGTATATCAGTACCCTGAATATGCGCAACGCCCGTGCAGTCATCGGTTTTGAGCCGGAGGCGAACTTATGTATGACGGAGTACAGCTGGCCTGGCAACTACGACCAGTTCTGCCGCGTGCTGGACGAGTTGGTGCTGCACACGACGACGCCTTATATCTCCGTGGAGACCGTGCGCGACCAGTTGAAACGGGAATGTACCTTCTACCCCGGTGCCGTTCCCCAAACCCACGCTCTGCCCGTTGACCTAACGCTGGAAGAGATCGAGCAAATCGCCGTGCAACAGGCCTTGCAAGCCGAAAACGGCAACCAGAAACGTGCTGCCGAGCGCTTGGGCATCAGCCGCACAACGCTGTGGCGAATGCTGCAAAAGGAAACACCCCATCCATATAGAGGGTAATAGACACAACAAGCACCCTTCTGGAGGTCAAACAGCAAATCCAAAAAGCCCTGCGCCAATACAAGAACCCACCCATTCCCACAAAACAAGACCAAATCGTAGTGCCAACCAACAGCGTGTTGGTACTTGTCAAGGCGAGCTGACTACACTGACCGCTCCTATTTTTACCTGCCAACTCCGCAAAATTTATCTACAAAAAGCGCCCGGACGGTTGAAAAGTTCAACCGTCCGGGCGCAGTCATTTTGCCGTTTTGGGGTCATTTTGGGGTCAAAGTTACCGGCTTGTTACCACTTTTGCCATATTGCAGAAAAAAGCTCGTTGAAACTTGTCGTTTCAACGAGCTTTTGTTGTCTGAGTGTGACAAAAAAGATACCTTTATTCATAGTCGGAACAAAATGAGCTCTTTTGAATCACTAACCGGAAATCATACTAACTGGCAACGCCAAGGCTGTCAAATTATTTACCGCTTCCCTCCCAGTACTATTACCGAGTTGCTGTGATATATCTTTTTCTATAGCCTCTTGATCGATTTTTAGCTTCTTAAGTAAGAAACTGTGTCTTAGCTCGAAGCTCTTAAAAACATCTGCCCAAGTTAAAGCGTAGAGTTCGTAGTTCTCTACACTAAAAACCAAGCCTTTCTTCCCTTTTGTCTGATTTGTGGCATAGCGTGCTCTTACATCGTCATCAACATTATTGCAAACGGCGATAAACCTCCACCTGCATAATTGTGTATTAAATTGAGGCTGTTTCCTAACGAAATCCATATAGTCCTCTATTTGGCGCAGAACTTTTTTGGTCAAAACAACTTTTGGCGCTTTTAACTCTATAACCAAGTTTTCTTGAATTTCATCTCCAACAGAGTCCTCTGTTTTTCTTGCACCGCATAGAAAAATATCCATTCGCCGCATCTCCTCTTGATCAGGATTCAATGTGGCATCGGGAGCATCTGAACCATAAAGAATATTTAAATAATTGGCTAATGCCTTCTGCATTCGTTGATCAGCAGTCACAAGATTGTACTGCTCCCCAAACAGCCAATAATGTTGTTCGACAATTTTCTGAACGTGGTCACGTTCATTTGCATAATCAGTATAATCAAATACTACTTGCTTTAAAGCCTCAACGACCTTATAGCGGTCTTCAATAAACTGAATCGTATCTATAATATTTCCCAATTGGGTTCGTTTTAATATATCAGAGAAGCCCTTTCGCTGCTCAGGGGTCAAACTGACAATGCTTTCTATGATATCGAGCATATTTTCGCGTTCTTCTGATTGGAGCAGAAGATTGATAAATCCTAGCAGAGACTTCTCTTGAATCGGTTTTAGCTTATAGAAGATCCGGGCATCCAACTTATAAAGTTCTTGCGTTACGGTCATTAAGTCCTTCTTTTGTAGTTGCCCCGGAATATCGTCCGAAAACGTCGGAAAAGACTCACGATCCATCATATCTTGAACAGCCTTCGTCGCTTGGGCCGATAAGAATGCTGTAAGTGCATCATCAATAGCTTCTTGGATCTCTTTCTTTACTTTTCGCAAAAAAGTGCGATTACTCGGCTGATCGTCGAAAGCTATCTGTTCATTGCTGCTATCATCTGTCGTTAAAGAAGTGTCACTGTCTCTATCAAAACAGAGTGATCTTACAAATACACTATGGTTAAAGTTCACTGTATTCCTATTGAATGATGTCGTATCTCGCCCTTTTAACACCCCCTCAAGATTCATAAAATATATACAAAATTTCTCTCGAATTTTTTCTTTCCAAACTACAACGTCAATCTTTAATCCAATACCGTCTATCAGCAAATCCTTTTTTGCGCTAAATCTGGTATCAATGTATTTCGTATAATCTACGCGTTCACCGTTGACCAGTATTTCAACATTTCTTTCCTTATTAAGATAAAGGTACCATGCAAATTCTTTTAATAGTGTATCCTCCAACGCTAAAATCGTTACCTGTTCTGGCAGTATCTGATCCACATTACCAATAATTACCGTAGTTCCTGTGGATCTTTCGGTCAAAGCTTTTTCTGTAACTTCATATTCGTTTTTATTTTCACTGTAAACGGAAATTGAATATTGAACATTTTTACCATTTTCCGCGCAAACTGTATCCCACTTGATTCTATTTGCAAAAGAAAATCCCGCAAATCGCCCCTTGCCTTGATTCACTTTTGATTTAATTTTGAGAGAAAGTGCATTCTTCTGCGAAGCCAGAAACGCTCCAAATGTATCCTGAATCGTTTCGAAACAAATTCCACTACCATTATCAGAAATACATATTTCCTCTATCCCTCCTAACACATTGATTGTATGTAATAGAAATAGTCGTTGCATTCGCTTCAAATCCATTCCATACATACTCACAGAGGGCTTCTTTATAATCCCTTGGAATTCCTGACGTTTCAACGCTTTTACTTTTCACACTCAGCGGGTATCTCATAAGTCAGACCTCCACTTATTACATTCTTATGTAAGAATGATATAGCATTTCCTACCTTAGTATGAGTATACCAAATGTCCTTGTGCTTTACAACTATCTAAATGCATCAAAATGTATACAAGAAAAATCGGTATGTGATTATGAGACAAGAGCATGCCATCGTTTTGACACATAAGCTCGATTCACAAAGAATTTTAGTTACTCTTACCTGTATACACAGATAAAAATTGCTCCCTATATTATTTAAAGATTGTTCCTTTTTCTATACTTGTTATATCTTTGATTTCTTATATTTTATGACTCGCATTTTGTCCCATTTATGATTTGCAAATCACTGATTCCTTATGCCTCTTACCCCTTCTTCCGCCATCAGGATTCCAAACTGCAATTGCAGTATTTTTAGTATATCATCATTCGTCATTTGCTCTAATGAACACCCTCTTATCGCAATCGGCACAGTCACTCCTAATGCCAGTTTGGGATAACGTATGCAATTTTTCTCTACTTGTCCAATCGCAGCATTTCTATCGAACGGAAATTTTAATACTTCTTTTTCCGTATCAATAATATCTTTTTGCCGCGGCGTAAGTACGTTTTCCTGTTTAAGTATCTCTGTGCCTGTGCTAATAAAATCCATGCTTTTCTCCTTTGTTCTGTATGTAGTCGTTCCCTTAAAATTAGCACATATTCACAGTATAGAACGTCGAAATATCGCCTATAAATTATACTTTTCTCGCCTCCTTTGCTATACTGGAATCCTCACACTATTTTAGCAAAGGAGTTTATCCAATGGGCAAAAAGCATTACCCACAATCTATCAAAGATGAAGCTGTTCTTTTCTACGAACTCGGTCACTCATTCGCGGAAACACAAGCCAAGTACGGCATGGCTGAAAGCACATTCTTTACATGGAAACAGAAATTTGATAAGGCACACCCCATGCATGAAGCCATTACCACCAACCGAACAACCTGCCACAAATCCAAGCGCCACCTTGAAAAACTTGCGCTGGAATTAGAGGTTCTCCGGCAGTGTCCGTGCGGCAGAAACGCCTCCATTGACGAAAAAGTGGCCGCTGTCAATGCTCTGCGCGGGCGTTATTCCATCCATGCCTTATGCGACGCACTAAGCCTACCGCGCGGAACTTACTACAACCGTAAGCGGCGCGAGGGGCAACGGACTTCTTATGAGATAAATGATGAAAAGCTGAAGCCTCTGATTCGTCAAATCTTCCACGACAGTAAGAACCGTTTTGGCAGAAAGCCAATTCATCACAAACTTGCAGAACTAGGCTACAAAGTCAGTGAAAAGCGCATCGTTCGTCTTATGAAGGAGATGGGATTATCCGTTGCAAAACCGTGCTACAAGGCAGCGCATCAAAAAAGTCTGCCGCGTGCTTATTTCAGAAATTTGTTAGCACGCCAATTTGACCAGCCTCAGCCCAATCTAATTTGGGTCAGCGACATCACCTATATCAAAGTGCTCGACCAATATTACTATATCTGCGTGGTGCTGGACCTGTTCTCACGGCGTATACTTTCGTACAGCATATCGGATTCCATCAACACAGCTCTTACGCTTGCTGCTTTTGATGACGCTTTCCAGTCTCGGGATCCCCCGCAAGATCTGATGTTCCACAGTGACCAAGGCGCACAGTATACATCCTACATTTTCCGCGCACATTTAAAAGAGCTTCATATAAAGCAATCCTTTTCCACACCCGGCACACCTTACGACAATTCCGTCTGCGAGTCGTTTTTCCACACGCTGAAAAAGGAGGCGCTTTATCACCACCTGTATGGCACACCGCAGGAACTGCAAGCCGTTCTGGACGAATATATCAATTTCTACAACAGCCAACGCCCGCATAGAAAACTAAACATGAAAACGCCGAACCAATATGAATCGGCGTTCTATTCTGGCTGCTTATAAAAAGAAAAGTTCCCACCTTCAAACCGGAGTTACCGGGTTCAAAAGTGGGAACCTATTCATACTGCTGCCTAAATCGTCCGGGCGGTAGCGGTTGTTCAAAATCGCAAAAATCGGGCGGCGGACATTGTGCATGGTGACATTCTCCACCAGAATATCTGTAATACTCCCGCCCTCGGTGCATTCCAGCTTGATGCCCTCGCGCCAGATATTGCGCATCGTGCAGTTGGAGATAACCACGCCGGAAATCTCGCCGATGGACTTTAGCCCGATGCGGATGCCCACGCAGACCGAGGTAAAGGCGCAGTCAGAAATATGCACATCCTGCACGGGCAGACCGCTGGATTGCAGGCAGAGGTTGTCGTCGGTGCCGTCGATATAGCACCCGCGCACCCAGACATGGCGGCAGCTGTCAAAATCCAGACCGTCACCGTTGTAGTTCCTGTGATTTTCAATGTGGAGGTCGGTTGCCCAAATGAAATCGCTGTCCAGAAACGCCGTTGCCCACGCGGCAGCATTCAGCAGCCGCAGGTTTTGTACGCGGACATTGCGGCAGCGCAGCACCCGCAGCAGCATGGGGCGGTAGATGCTGCCTGCGTTGGGGAACGCCGCGGCATTGCCGTCAATGACGCCGCTGCCGCAAATTGTGACATTTTCGGCATCTTGGGCAAACAGGAAGCAGCGGTCCAGCTCCGGCTCGTTTCGGTAGCGGTTGTGGTGGGTATCGGTGCCATAGTCGGCAATATCAGGGCTGGCCAGCAGGGTGGCGCTGTTGGTGATTTCCAGCGCCACATTGCTTTTCAGGTACAGCGTACCGCAGACAAATGTACCGCCTGCCAGCCGCACCGTGCCGCCCTGCGCAGCGGCAGCATCTATCGCCGCCTGCACGGCAGCCGTGTCTTTGCTGTGGCCGTCAGCCACAGCCCCGTAGCTGCGGGGATCGAAACAATCCTTCATCTTGCTTTCCTCAGGCAAATGTCACCTTTGTTTCCAGCACCGTTGTGCCGGGATGGATCGCATACTGTACCATCGGGATGACCGTGCGGGGATACTGCAGGCTCGTGTTAGGCACAGGGTCCAAACCCAGCGGCGTGCCGCGGCCGGTCAGGTCCTCTACCGCACAGAAGCCTCCGGGGTGTTCCGCGCGGGCGGCGGTGGCGGTGCAGCTGTGTGCTGCGCCGGGGCAGTCATCGGGGACGGCAAACCCGGCATCGAACGCCTCGCAGGTGATTTCACTCGTAACCGTGTGGCGGCGGAGATGCCCGCCCTTGCACAACAGCAGCTCGGTCACGACCTGTACGCCGGGCAGCGGCGACCAGACGGCGCGGGTCCCGTTCTCCGTGATTTCCCACGACTCCGGCGCAGCCTTGACGAAGATATGCCCGAGGTACCGGAAGCTCAGCACCGAATCCGGCGCGGCTTCCTCCAATGTGCGCTGGCTGCGCGCGGCGCTGAACGCATACCGCGAGCAGTAGGCAAATTTTGCGTACTTTTCCTCCATCTGGGGGAACGGGTGTTTTCCCCGCCGCGCCGCCGGGTACAGCACGGCCATGCCATTTACCCGCTGGGCCAGCATCTCGGCCCCGGGCAGCGGGCGCATGGCGTCCAGCTTGGGCAGCGGCTCCGCCGGGGTTTGCCAGAAGGGATGCGCCGCGGGCAGCATCAGAAACGCAAACGCCTTCATGCACCAGTAGGGGGAGCCGGGGGCGTTGTAGTTTTCCGACATCATCAGATTCGGGTAGGCGTAGCCGATGGTCAGCACGCCGCCGTTATCGGTGATGGGCTGCACCGCCCACCAGTCGAGATGCCGCGTGACAATGCCCTTGATAATGCCCGGCGTGAACACCGGCAGTTCTGCCGCCGCGCAGAGCGAGAAAAATGCCGCCTGTGCAAAGCGGTAGGTCTGGCTGCGGCCATAGGCGACCGCCGCGCCGTTTTCATCAAACCAGTAGATAAAATCCTGCGCAAACGCGCAGGCGCGGGCGCGGAATTTTTCGCACCGCGCAGGGTCATCCTGCTGCATCGTCATAGCGTAGAGCAGCGAGTAAAATACGATGGCAAAGCCGTTATAGTAGTCTTTCATGCCGCCCTTGCCGTCAAAGTACCAGCCGTGGGTGTCATAATAGCTGTCGATGCGGGTCAGCCCCAATTCAAGCCGCTCTTCATTATACGGCATACCGCGCTTTTTCAGGGCGCAGTTGACCAGAATGCAAAAGAACTGCCAGTTGCTGTGGCTGCATTCATAGTGGTTGATATTGTCGAGCCACTTTGCCAGATTTTCGCGTTCGGTGTCGGTCAGCGGGTCCCACAGCACATCGGGGGTAAGCAGCAGACCGTAGGCGATTGCCGCCATCTCGACAAATTTCTGGTCGAGGTCGCGGCAGCTGCCCCAATACCCCGGCCCGCCGGGGGTCGTGCCGGACACAAGACCGCGGCGGTAGATTTCTTCCCACGCGGCATCATGGCCGCCGCCCGCCCAGAACGGCACCAGCGCCCACAGCGGGCGGCTGAAGGCCTCCATCGGGATGGTCGCGGTTTCGTAATGGGCGGCGGTTGCGCCCAAAGCAAAGCCGCTGCCGCCCAGCGTCAGGCGGCTTTTCAACGGTTCCAGCAGGGCCAGCATCCGGGCGGCCCACTGTGTGCGCTCGTTATCCATTGTTTTGCTCCTTAAAGCTCTTGCGGTAGGCCGCAGGGGTCTTGCCATAGTAGCGGCTGAACACCTCGTTAAAATAGCGGTAGTCCTTGAAGCCGACCTCCTCGGCAATCTCGTAGCTGCGCTTATCGCTGTTCAGCAGCAGTTCCAGCGCATGCTCCATCCGCACGCGGTTCAGGTAATCCTTGAAATTCTGCCCCAGTTGCTTTTTAAAATAGCTGCTGAAATAGAACGGATTCATGTGGATATGCTTTGCCAGCACCTCCAGCGTCAGATTCTCGCGGTAGTGCGCGGCAATGTAATCGGTCACCTTTTGAATGTCCTTATGTTCATTTTTCTTGACCTGCCCGGCCATCTGGCCGTACAGCTCCTCCAGCGATTTTTTGAACAGTGCTTCCAGCGCCGGGTAATCGGCGGTCTCGCGTGCGGCATCCAGCAGGTCGTTGCTGCCGCCCGCGCACTGCACACCGGAGCGTTCCAGCCGCGCCTGCACCATGCGCCGGCAGACAAGCAGGTGGTAGACAGCCGCATCGGCGCGGCCATCGGTGATGGGCGGAACAGCGGCCAGCAGATTTTCCACCGCACGGTTGAAAATTTCCCGGTCGGTCTCGACAAAGCCGGCAGCCACGGCCTCCTGCAGCGGATGCAGAGCGGCGGTGTCGGCAGGGGCCTCGCCAAACGGCGGTGCATCCATCGCAAGCACGGTATCCGGTAAGCGGTCGGCAAAATAGAACCAGCGGCAGGCATCGCGGCAGGGGGCGGTAAAGGTTGGCACGGCGCTCATCTCTGCGGTGGCGGGGCTGCACACAAAGCCGACCTTGCACTTGGTGCGCTGCTCCAGCAGGGCCTGCGCATCGTGCAGCCAGCCGGTTGCCTGCGCCTGCGTCATGTTGACCAGCAGCAGATAGCACTGCCCTTTTTTCTGGAATGCTGTCCCCTGCCCGGTCTGGCGGCAGAGGGTGTCCAGCTGGCCGAAGATCGAAAACTCGATCAGCTGGCGTTCCATGGCGTTTCTGGCAGTCAGCCCCAGCGGCTGAACGGCCGTCAAAATATAGCTGGCCGGCTCCATCTCGGCCACCCGGCTGAACGCATCGGAGTGGCTGCCCGTGTCGGAGGCCGGGGCCGGGGCGCTGTGCTCCGGCTGCACCGGCAGGCATTTTTCCACGGCGCGCAGCAGGTCATCCTTTTTGACAGGCTTTAACAGATAGTCCACCGCGCCGTAGCTGAGGGCATCGTGCGCGTAGGAAAAATCCTGAAAGCCGCTGATAAAGATGACCTTGGTGCGGCTTTGGGCGGTGTGCAGCGCCTTTAAAATTTCAATGCCGGTCTTGCCGGGCATCGAGATGTCCAGCAGTGCCAGATCCGGACTTTGGGCAAAGATCTCCCGCAGGGCGTCGGCGCCGTTTTCGCAGGTGGCGCAGATCTCAATGCCAAGCTGCGCCCAGTCGATCAGCATCTGTAAGCCACGGATGATGACCGGCTCATCGTCGGCAATGAGCATTTTCAGCATAGCGGTTCCTCCTGTGCAAGGTTTTGCAGATCGGCGGGGATGGTGGCCTTGACGACCGTTCCCACGCCGGGGGTGCTGTACAGCGTAATGCCGTAGTCGCTGCCGTAGAGGTAGCGCAGCCGGTCATGGACATTTTTCAGTCCGATGCTCGCCCACTCATAATTTTCTTTATGGCCGGGCTGGTCACTGTCCAGCAGGGTGTACAGCTTATTCAGTGCATCCTCGTCCATGCCGACGCCGTTATCCATGACCGTCAGGGTGACGGTATTGTCAAGCCGCTCGGCCATAAGCTGGATATGCCCCGGGTCGTCCATCGGCTTAATGCCGTGGATAAAGGAATTTTCCACGATGGGCTGCAGAATCAGCTTGGGAATCAGGATATTTTCCAGATGTGCGCAATCGTAGGAGAAGGTGACCTTGTTGCTGAACCGGCAGTTGAGCAGATAGATGTATTTTGTCAAAATATCCACCTCACGCCCCAGCGGCACAAGGTCGTTGACCGTGCCGATGACATAGCGTATCTGGTCGCTCAGAGCTTCAATCATATCGGCCACCATCGGGTCGTTGCGCCCGACAGCGGTCATGCGGATGACCTCCAGCGTGTTGTACAAAAAGTGGGGGTAGATCTGGCTTTTCAGCGCGTTCAGCTCCGCCTCGGTCTGCTTGATTTTAGACAGATACACTTGTTTTGTATAGGTGTCCAGCTCGGCGCTCATCTGGTTGAAGCGCTCGGTCAAATCGCTCAGCTCATCGTTGCCGGTCACAGGGATGCGCCCGGTAAAATCACCGGACTCGACCTCGCCCATGTGCTGCATAATAGTGCGGATGGGCTGGGTCAGCTTGCGGGAGAAGAACATCGAGCCGATGACAAGCGCGGCCACGGCCAGCGTGACCACCAGCCACACAGCCCGCTGCATGGCGCGGATCTGCGTTTCGATGGGGGTACGGCTCTGGCTGCACCAAACGGTCAGCCCGTATTCGGGGATCGGCTCGGACAAAAGCATCGTGCCGGCCGGTGCCTCCGCCGTGACGTCCAGCGTTTCGCCCACAAGCGCCGTGTCGGAGGAAAAATAGCAGTGCCCGGCCTCGTCCGTGACATAGACGATGCCGCCGTCTGTCAGGTTCAGCGTGGCAAACAGCCTGTCGAACACATCGGTGCGCAGGTCAAGAAAAAGCGTACCCATGTATTTTTCATGTCCAACTGCGCCGGTAATGTCGTAATAGTTGCGCCCCACGATAAAGACATACGGCGTGCGCGAGCCGCGAAAGCCGATGTAATCCAGCGCGTGGGTGGGCACAAGCCCCATTTTGCGGCTTTCGGTGTCCCAATGTTCAAAATCCACCGCCTGCAGATACGCCTCACTGTCAAACAGGGAGTTATTGTAGTTTCCCAGCTGGTAGCTAACCACCTTGGCCGCACCCGCCGGGGCATAGACAAAGTGGGAAGCCTCAATATCGGCGTCCGTCATATTCATATAGTGCAGAAACAGCCCCATTTCGTGACGGATGCTGTCAGCGGCATTGTCCGCATCGGCAAAAGCCTCACCGGACAAGATTTTGCGCAGGTTGTCGTAATTGTCGTAGTCGTAAGAAAAATCCCCCTGAGAGGAATAGTTGTAGTAATAGCAGAATTTCGACAGGTCTGTATAGGTATCCAACCGGACGCGGATAGAATAGGCCGAGTAGGCGATCGCATCCTGATAGGCCTCCTCCAGGCTGGCGCGGTACTCGGTCAGCATACGGCTTTGCAGCACGGTGACCAGCAGCACGATGGGTACAATGCCCAGCAGCAGGATAACGGCTGTGAACTTGGCAAACAAACTGACGCGGTGCGGACGGCGCGGCGTATCCATAACAAAACCTCACGATGCAGCAAAATTGGGTGCGGGCGCAGTGCCCACACCCAATTTTAGCATATTACGGGATAAAAATCAGCCCTTCGCGGCGCCGGACATGATGCCCTTGACAAAATATTTCTGCAGGCTGACATAGATGATCAGCGCAGGCACAAGGGAGATCAGCGTACCGGCAAAAACGATATCCCAGCGGGCTGTATACTGACCGACAAAGGAGTAAACGGCAACCGTAATGGTCTTGGCCTGATTGGAGGGAAGTGCCAGATACGGCATCAGGAAGTCGTTCCAGATGCTCAGACCGTTCAGCACGACCAGCGAGGCGGTGCAGGGTCCCAGCAGGGGGAACACCACACGCCAGAACGCCTTGAACTCGGTGCAGCCGTCGATCTTGGCGGCCTCCTCAATGTCGATGGGAACACCCTTCAAAAAGCTCGTGTACAGCAGCGTGCCGAAGGCGACAGAGCCGGCAATGTAGCAGATGATGGGGCCCCACAGCGTGCCGTAGATATGAAAGACCTTCATCTCCTTGAACAGCGGGAACATATACAGGTGGAAGGGGATCATCATACCGGCTGTAAAGTAGGCGTAGACAAACTTGGTGGCCTTGCTGTTGTGGCGCTCGATGGCGTAGGCGGACAGCGGCACGACCAGAATGATCAGCACCTCGCTGACAACGGTCAAAAATACCGTGTGCCAGATGGCGGTGAAGAAGTCAGTCTTGGCAAACAGGTCCTTGAAGTTCTGCAGGTACAGCTCGGTGGGGAAGGCGAGGGGCGCTTTCAGAATCTCGCCGTTGCTCTTAAAGGCGGAGATGACGGCGAAATAGACCGGGTAGACGAACAGGACAGCCAGAATGACCGTGACGATAAAGCAGACGATGGGGGCAATTTTGATTTTTTTCTTAGGCGCGGTGTTTGTTGCCTGTACAGTTTGTGTTGCCATTACAGCTGCACCTCCCGTTTGCGAAGAATTGCGGACTGGATGTTGTTCAGGATCAGAATGATGAACAGCAGCACCACGCCGACCGCTGTGCCGTAGCCCTGGCGGCCCTCGCCAAAGCCGGACTTATACAGCAGGTAGACGATGGTCTCTGTCGCAAAGCCGGGGCCGCCGTCCGTCATAACAGCGATCTGGTCAAAGACCTTCAGACCGTTGATCAGCGACAGCGTAAAGCAGATGGTGAAGGAGCCGGAGATCAGCGGCAGCGTGATGAAGCGGAACCGCTGCAAAGCAGATGCACCGTCGATGGTGGCGGCCTCCTGCACATCCTGCGGCACGCCCTGCAGGGCTGCCAGATAGATGATCATGTAGTAGCCGGCACCCTTCCAGATCATAACCAAGGCCACCGCCCAGATGGCAATATCGGCGTTGCCGAGCCAGTCCTGTTTGAGTGTGCCGAGACCGATCATATCCAGCACCTTGTTGACGGGGCCGAAGTTGTAGCTGTACATGATCTTCCAGATAAAGCCGGAAACGATGCCCGAAAGAATAACCGGCAGGTAGAAGATGGCGCGGAACAGGTTTTTGCCCTTGATGACATTATCGACCAGCAGCGCCAGACCGAGAGCCAGTGCATTTTCACAGATTGAGATCACAACGGTGAGCAGGGCGGTGTTTTTCAGCGCATTGCCAAAGCGGGCGCTGGTAAAAATCTCTTTGTAGTTGTCAAAGCCGATGAATTTGATGTTGGGGTTGATGCCGTCCCACGAGGTAAAGCTATAATAAAAGCTGGATACCGTAGGCACGATCAAGAACACCGTAAACAGGATGAACGCAGGCGCAATGAACAAAAACGCCGTTGTATCGAATTTTCTTTTCTTCTGCAGCATGGCGCTGTCCCTCCGTTTCAAAGGGTGGTTGCGGATTTTGGGCGCAGAAAGGGCGCACCGCCCATTGGCAAGTGCGCCCCGGTATCATTGCGCCTGTTGCCCCTTATTCTACACCGAGACCGGTGGTGGGGTTAAAGCTCTGGAGTGCGACATTCCAGGTCTTCTGCAGCTCGGAAGAGGCAGAAGCAACATCGCGGGAGCCCTGAGCGACTTCAATGCAGGTCTTGTAGGTGAAGTTACGGAAGTCCGGGGGCAGCTCGCGGTTGCCGACCTCCTGGTTCCACATCAGGTGGGTGTAATCAGCGGCGGACAGGGCATCCAGAACGGACTTGAACTGCTCGCTGGTGTTCATCTTCGGGGTCTCCACGGTGGTGGGGATGGCAGCCATGGCCTCGCAGTAAGCGCCGTAGACATCGCTGCTGAAGAAATACTTGCAGAAGGCATCGAACGCGGCCTGCTTGTCGGGATCCTTGGCAGCCTCAGCGCTCAGGGCCCAGCCGCCGGCCGTGCCGCCGCCCAGCAGGTTGACCTTGCCGTCGCGGTCAGGCACGGCAAACCAGCCGTACTCAAAGTCGGGGGCAGCATCGTTGATCTGGCTGAACATATGCGTGCCGGAGAACATCATCGCGGACATATCGTTGACGAAGAAGGTGGTGATCTGTGCATCGGGGGTGGAGGCCCAGCCGTCCTGTGCGAAGCTCAGCACCTCGGCCAGATCGGTGACGGCCTTCTGGTAGTTGGCGTCAGAGAAATCCTTCTCGCCCTTGTAGCACTCCTCGATAAAGTCGGGGTCGCTCTCCAGCACATCGTTGGCGTAGCACAGGTCATACAGGAAGCCGATGTGCCAGACATCGCTGCCGCCGACAACCAGCGGGGACATATCGCCCTTGTCCTTGATGGTCTGGCAGAGGGTGATGAACTCGTCCCAGGTCTTGGGGATCTCGAGGCCGTTGTCGGCAAAGTACTTCTTGTTGTACATAATGCCCATCGTGTTAGCGCCGGAGAAGGGAGCGGTGTAGGTCACGCCGTCAAAATCAACGGTGGAGGTGAACAGCGCCTTGACATCATCGCTTAAGGGGGCGACCTTGCCGGCGCGGACATACATGGCGGTGTCGCGCATCTCCATCATATCAGGGAACTCACCGACGCTGTCCTTGGTTTTCAGGAATTCGCTGTAGGAGCCGCCGTCACCCGGCTCGATCGTGATGGTGATGTCGGGGTTCGCGGCGTTGAAATCATCCACGATTTTGTTCATCTGGGTCTTAAAGGTATCATCACCGTCGGCAAAGACAAAGCTCAGCGCAGTGGGGGCGGAGACGACGCTTTCCGCAGCAGCTTCGGTGGAGGCGGCGGCAGAGGTGCTCTCGGCAGGGGCGGTGCTCTCAGCGGCAGAGGATGCGGAGGAGCCGCAGCCGGCCAGCATAACAGCGGTCATACCGGCGGCCATGGCAGCAGACAATGCTTTTTTCATGGTGTTTTCTCCTTTTCGTCTTTTGGTCTTTTTCATCGGGGTCGTTGCCCCTTTCGTTGTCTATATTGTACAGGATGGCAAGCGGTAAAAACAGGCGGTTTTTTTAGAGCAAAGTGGGTGTTTTTAACTTGTTCTGCCAAAATTTCCCCGCCTTAAAAGCCAGTATAGTGCATTTTGCACAATCGTGCAAGGCCGGTTTGCAGCACATTGCCGTCTGTGGAGCTTTTTTGTGTACCATAAAGCCGAACGACCTTTAAATTGCCCACATTCCGCTTAAATTTCCGCCTTATTTATAGAGGTGTAAACCTGTAAGATAGAATCAGAAAATGTGAGGCCGTGCAGGGACAGCGGCTGCATTGCCCCTGCGGCCCGGCCGCAATGCCTTTACTGTTTATTATAGAAGGAGAATCACCATGCTGAAGCTGAACACAACCGAAAAGCACTGGGCAAGCACCACCGCAGCCCGCTTTGAACACAAGCTGCGCGCCGTGCGCGAGCGCAGTGCCGAGAAGATCCCCAACCGCGCGGTGGACGGTGTACACAACAACAAAATATTTGAGGGTGACCGCGATGATGCCGACGGCATCTGCTGGTGGACAAACGGCTTTTGGGCGGGGATGCTCTGGCAGGCCTACCATGCGACCCATGATGACCGCTATGCCGAGATTGCCCGCTTTACGGAGCGCACGCTCGACGAGTGCTTTTCGTGCTACTACGGTCTGCACCATGATGTCGGCTTTATGTGGCTGCCCAGCGCCGTGGCGGACTACCGCCTGACCGGCGATGCCGATGCCCGCCGCCGCGGTCT
>UMGG01086439.1_pt1 | contig 37260 bp, 29 predicted proteins | sample 1965211 | NCBI WGS metagenome assembly UMGG01 (sample SAMEA4836064, study PRJEB28245) | human gut metagenome | biome: gut microbiome; material: fecal sample | place: Denmark | collected 2008 | reverse complement strand
GTATCTTTTGAAATAGCGAAAGACGCAATGTGCGGTGGTTCGGAGAAGTTTACTACAAAAACTCTGAAGTCAATGTTGGATACTTGGGGTTTGGAAGTGGATTTTCCATTGAATGAAATGCTGAAAGTTTTTCAGAAATTATAGGTGGTTTACATGGGTCGAAGAAATACAAAAAAGACAACAGATGAATTTATAAAAGATGCTCGTGCTGTTCACGGCGACAGATATGATTATTCAAAGGTTGAATATAACGGTAATAAAGTTAAAGTGGAAATTATTTGTCCAGAACACGGTGCATTTTTTCAAGCTCCTGCAAAACATTTGAGTGGACAAGGCTGTCCAAAGTGTAGTAGAAAAAAAGCAAAGGAGACTTGTTTGAAACACTATGGTGTTGAAAATCCTAGACAGTCTAAAGTTATTGCTAATAAAATACAGAACACAGTAAGACAGAAGTACGGTGTTGATTATGTGGTACAGAGTAGTGATGTTAGAATTAAGTCTAAAGAAACATGTTTAGAACGCTATGGCGTTGAAAATCCAATGCAGTCTGCTGATGTCAGAAAGAAAGCGGAAGCTACGAATTTAGAACGATATGGTGTGAGGAATTCGATGATGTTATCTTCTGTGAGAGAGAAGGCTAAACAAACAATGTTGACACGATACGGTGTTGCACACGCATTGCAGAGTGATGCTATAAAGGCACAGTGGATTGAAACTAATAAGAAATTATATGGTGTTGAAAATCCACAGCAAAGTGAAAGTGTTAAAGAAAAAACACGAATTACAAATCTTCAACGTTATGGAAGTGAAAATCCATTTGGCTCAGAGTTGATAATTGATAAAATTCATACAACTATTGTTGATAGGTATGGGGTTGATTATCCTGCTCAGAATAAAGAAATTTATCAGAAAGGAATTGAGACTAAACGGGAACGAGGCACTTTTAATTCTTCTACGTGCGAGGATGTACTTTTTAAATCTTTATGTGATGTTTTTGGAGAAAATGATGTTTTGATACAATATGCATCTGATGAATATCCTTTTAGATGTGATTTTTATATCAAGTCTCGTAACATGTATATTGAACTGAATGGGCTATGGACTCATGGAAATCATTGGTTTGATACATCAAATCATGATGATATTGAGATTTTGAATGATTGGACATTAAAGGCAGAAAGCAGTAATTATTATAGTAAAGCTGTTGAAGTTTGGTCAAAACGGGATGTTTTGAAGCGACAGTGTGCCATTAATAATAATTTAAATTACATTGTATTTTGGGATTCTACATTAAAAGATGCTGATATTTGGTTTAGTTTAGGTTGTCCTGATGGAAATGATGCCGTCCTTGAGTATTCTTGGTTGTTATAATATTAAAAGAATGGTGAAAACACCATTCTTTTTTATTTGATAAATCAGCGTTTTTATGGTATGATAGATGACATGGAGGTGATTGAAATGATTTAGAGAATCATTGATAACCAGTTTGTAAATCACATATTTGTGATAGTTTTTTGTGTAGAATGTGGGTTTGTTGATATGCAATTCCAATAGAAAACATGAACAGTGATTTTATTGATGGAACGCCGTGTGCGGTGAAAGTCGCATGCACGGTGTGGACCGGGGGAAAAGTTGGAGATAATTTCAAATTCTTACCAATCGGTATAGTTTCTTTACAGACCCGACTATTAGTACTTTAACATCAGGAACACCATCACAGAACGTTGATTTGGCTGGTTTATCATTCCCAAGATGTATTGGGGTAAGATTCCACAGTGACTATTTGAAGAAATACCATTTGATTGGTATGCAGGCACAGTGGATGTCATATGAAGATAAGAATTTTACCAAAGAAATGGGTAAAGATTTTTATCACGAAGACCTTGTATCTCGTGAAGGTTGGGCGAAGTATTATTTCAAAGGTAAGTATCCACGTGATTTTGCGTATGTACAGTTGCGTATTGTGAATCCACAGACAGGACAGTACATTCATACTTACAGATTCCAGTTCAGAAAGTCATATCAGACATCATTGGATGCTCGTTACTATGTAACGGACCCAGTGCTTGGAGATAAGATTGTAAAGAACGGTGTCTTGATTGAGCTTCAGCCTGGTAAGCGTAGAGACGGGTCAATGAGTTATGGTCGTGGAAAGACGACATTTAAGCAAATTAGAATTCAGAATGTTCTTTCGTCAACAAAGAAGGAAAGAGTTGAAACCAACGCTATTATTCAAACAAGTGTGCGTTATAGTGAGAAACCTAAGATGATTTTCTTAGTAACGCCTTTATTCAATAGGGGCTTCCTGTGTGAACCTCATAACTCAAGGGTGTCTGCATGATTGTATTTATACAGGCTAACGGTATCAGTTGAATAAGACCAATCATCAAGCCTTGCCAGGAGATATGATTTTTATCCGTGGACGAAGCAGCTGACTAAGAGACCCTACGGTCCATTGTGAAATGGATAGCAGGCAATACCGTGCCGTGTTTATATTTTATATATAAAAAGGGTGTAACGACTAGAGTTGTATGACTCGTAGGACGGAAGATGAGTTACTGTTCCAAGTGCCAGGTGTGTATATACTACATAGAGAGATAGTCTAAACCCACTTATATTTGATAAGTGTTAGAATACAGCGAAAGCTGGGGCATTGTTGCCACATTTGATGAAATATGCGAAATTAATCTTGATTTTGATTAAGCAGTTGGTTGACTTGAACTTCGATAAATCTTATATGACGAAGAGTGAAGATGATTTACAATGTATTCAATGCGAAGTTGTAAATTTTGCTGTCTATGACGAAGCTATCATGTAGGTTGTAGATAATTAGTGGGGAAATAAGCTGGAAAGCGGTTTGCAACCGTAATCAGAGAGTGAAGGCTATGCGTAAAAGCATAGTCAACCGCAACGAGTAGGTGGTGAAACTGTAACTGAGATGTTACAGAATATAATCTACCCACGAGTCTCCGCTGTCGGATAGTATGAATGCAGAATTCATGGCAAAAAGTTACTCTGAACATATATCGTAATGGTATAGAAGACAGGATAAAGAGCCTGTCGATAACAAGATTGAATCAGAAACCGTTATATAAGACCCGATTTATGTTGGATAATGTATTGATAAATTATGGACTATAGTTGATTTATCAGAATTACAACGTCCTGCACATCTCGTGAGAGGTGTGTACCCTCACAGGTTAAAACTATGGAAAAGCCTTAAGAGCCTGTCCGCCACAACGTAGCTGGAAACGGCAAGCGTGATGGAGCGAAAGCGGAAAGAAGTTAAAATACAATATATATGTTGTATGACAGGATGATAATATGCTGAAATACAAAGTCGCATATGCTCAATGCGACGCTAAGTTATCATTAGAAAAGGGCTAGTTTAGTTAGGAATGTCCGTAGCGTAAGAGCCGGATAACCTTCAACGACTGGGAGATTGGGAGTCTCCGTTAGTGGTGCAAGCTAATGGCACACACGAAAAATATGTGGACTTAATATATTAATATTAAGTTTGACGCATAGTCTGACCTACGTCCTGTAATGGGAGTGCATAGGAATTGACCTAGCGTTTGTGTTGCGAACAAATGAAACAGAGTGCGAGTTGGGTAACCTTCAATCGGAAGGGCATGGAATTTCTGGATTTGCTACAATGTTGTCCATTGGACTTGGACAGGAACAGCAGTTCAGTGCGACTTGTTGTGTATTGAAAAGATACACTATGTAATTTTTTACATAAACTATTATGATGATGTGTAGAATGAGATTGAATCGAAATGCACACATTGAACTACGGCGTGCGTCGTTATAAGATGTACGAAGCCCGTTAAAGTCGGCAGAAGATGACCGTAATAATACGAAAACTATTCAGATGTGAATGGCGTCATTGATATGTCGGATGTCTATAAATCACTCATGGTTAGTATGTTATATAATTAACTGACGAATCTGGGAATTAAAAATTCTTTAGCTGTTAATTGTAGAAATGCAATGTATTCATTGAGGATGAGTAAGAATTGAACTTATGAAAGTCCTTTACAAGTTTATTGTATGTGATGAATAGGATTAGACCAGAGACCTAAAAGTGAATATGTACAGATAGTCATAATGGAACAAGGAAAGGTATAGAGTTATTCGACTATGTTATATGTTGAAACATTTGTAAGATTATGATATAATTTACATATATTTAAGAAATGAGGTTATGTATTTTATGTCGAAACGAAGTGATTCAATGATTGGTAAAAATTTAGAGGATTTAACAAATCAACGTTTTGGTCGATGGACAGTCAAATACAGGGTTTCACAGCCAGTTACTTCAAAAGCAAAACGACAAGCTACATATTGGCATTGCGTTTGTGATTGTGGTAATGAACGTGATGTTTCTGCGGGTTCTTTAAAATCAGGACAAAGTACATCATGCGGTTGTTTAAAGTTGGAAAAGTTGTCAAACAATCTTGATTTAATCAATCAGCGCTTTGGTCGATGGACCGTTATTGGTATTGGTGTACCTAAAAGTAGTAAGTCAGGTAGAGTTTATAAGACATGGAAGTGTAAGTGTGATTGTGGAACTGTTCGTGATGTAACAGAATATAGTCTTATCCGTGGAAAGTCAGTGTCTTGTGGTTGTTATAGAAAAGAACAGTGTAGAGATTCTGCAACCTATGAAGACTTATCACATAGAGTATTTGGTCGATGGACTGTTATAGAACGTGCACCTGATAAATTTTATCCTGGTGGCGGTCGAGCTACTATGTGGCGATGTAAATGTGAATGTGGTTCTGAACGCATTGTTGCTGGAAATATGTTAAAATCAGGCATTAGCCAATCGTGTGGTTGTTTGAATGTTAAGTCGATAGTTGAAGAACATGTTCAGCAATATCTTGATGAACATGAAATAATTTATTCATCTAATAAATCGTTTATTGATTTGAAGGGTCCAAAAGGTGGTAATTTGTCATACGATTTTGCTATTTATAGTGACAATGAGATTAAGTTGTTAATTGAGTGTCAAGGAGAACAACATTACAAGCCTATAAAGTTTTTTGGTGGCACTGAACAATTTGCAAATCAGCAGTTAAGAGATTCGATGAAACGAAAGTATGCTATTGATAATGATTATCCGTTGATTGAAATACCATATACAATACGTGCAAAAGATGTTGTATATTCTTATTTAGATGAACTATTTTCAACATATAACATAGTCGAATAATATATAGTCGAAGAATGATAAGCTATTCAATCTATACTGAAAAGTAGTGTTCGAAGCGATGATAGTTCTTGTAATGAGAGCAGTAGTGATGGACACGAGTCATGTTGTATGACATGATGGAACGCCGTGTGCGGTGAAAGTCGCATGCACGGTGTGGACCGGGGGAAAAGACGGAGATTGCATCAAAGTTTTACCTATCGGTATCATTAATCCTTCAGACACTCCAGCAATTGAGGGACGTGTATGGAGATTCTGTAGATAAGATTGTACAGGGAAATACGTCAAACATCGTTTTCCTTAAATCTACAGACGATAGTATGCTTGACACTTTGCAAAAGATGTCAGGTACAACACATAGGTCTTATATTGATTCTAAGACTATAACTACTGATAAACAGAGATTGTTCATGCAGAATGAATCTAAGTTGTCATATACAATGACAACAAAAGAAGTACCTGTTATCAGTTATAATGATATGGCATTTATTGCTGAAAGAAATAGTATTGTGTTCCGTGCAGGTGATGCGCCTGTGTGGAATCGTAATCAGACAATTCTTCCAATGTCATGGAGATTGTTTAGTAATACAATCGTACATGCCGGACATGAGTATTCATTGCAGACAATTCCTACGTTGTCATCAGCATTGGATTTCGATGTTCGTAAGAATCAGCCTGATTTTTCAAAAATGTTGAATAAGCGTATGGAACAGGCTTATGTTTCACAGAAAGCGAAAGACGCATATAAAAATGCGTATGGATATTCTGATTATGAAATTGAGCAGCTTGACCCAGACAATTATGCAGATGATATCATGAGCGTAGTGAATGAATATCTTCGTCAGAAGCATAAGGCAGATGAGGGAGAAGATGATTTCGACTATGTAGAAGAAGGAGATTGGATGCAGAATGTTGAAGTGAATGAGGAGCAGATTCAGGCAACTCAGGAACAGGCTCAGAAGCAGGCAATCGCTAACCGTAAGATTTATGCACATGGTATGCTGTCACGAGAAGATTTGATTTCAAATGTCAGTGGTATTGCACATAATCTTGATAAAGATATCATTGCAACTTATGTAGATATTAAAGGCGACTTTGACCATGATACAGTGAATTTCTTGACAAAGAAAGATGGATTGTATTCACGTGATGGACAGACTTGTTATATTAAGTGTGATACCAGTTCAAAAGAGCTTGACCATCTGCAGACATTGGCGAAAGATAAAAATTCGAGAGTATTTGAGGATGCTCATATTGATAAGAGCGAAGTTTCATCACTCGGTTCCTACACCGTTACAGATGATTTTTATCGTTTCTTGGTGACATTTAATTCAGATTGGACGTTTGCTAAGGGTCGTTTTTCTTCTGCTTTGAATCAAAGATTGAACAGCTGATAGATTCTTGAAGATGGGTTGACAAACAGATATCTCCACCTGTATTTTATGGGTGGAGATATTTTTATTTTTGTATGTAAAATTATTAAAAAATGTTGATAAATCAACGTTTTTGAGGTATAATAATATTAGAAATTATCATAAGATAGGAGCATTTTACATGGATAGATTATTGGAACAGGATGTTACAATTAAAGGTGAATTGGTAAAATTATTTAATGGCTGTCCAAAACCAAGTGGATGGTTTGCAGGAAAAGTGCGTACACCGGATGGTACCATGAATGTATCAGGTACATGTTCCAGTATGGTGTCCATTGGGATGTCACTGGAATTGAACGGCGATATTGTAGAAAATGATTATGGCGAACAATTGAGAGCTAAAACAATCACCATAGATACAGATGATATTTGGACAATGAAGCGATACTTGGCATCGTCTAATTTTCCTGGTATTGGAAATGTGATTGCATCTCGTATTATTGATAGATATAAAGGTGCAACATACAATATGATTCTGTCAAATTCGGCAGCTGTACAGGCTGAATGTAAATTGACAGACCATCAGATGAAAGTGCTTATCAATGGACTTTCAAATAATTCTATCAATAATCAACTGGAAAGATTGTTTCCGCATTTGGGAGCAACTTGGATTCGTAAGATTATTGAGGAAAAAGTGTATTGCGAGACACCTAGTTTTGCAGTTATCAAAACCGCAATTACAAAGAATCCATATTCTTTGATGAGTGTTCCGGGAATGTCGTTTAAAAAAGCAGATGAGGTTGCTTTGAAGGATTTGAAGCTTGCATGGAATGATAATCGTCGTGTGAGTTGTGTATTTAGACGTGCAATTGTAGATTTTATGAATTCTACAGGTGGTACGTATGTGAATCTGAATGATATGAAAGATACTTATAAGATAGAGACATTTCTTGGTAATCATCTTGGTGTCACGGTTGATAGTACATTTGTTAAAAATGCGATGTTGAATGAGATTCGTCTGGATACATGCACACTTGAAAAATATCAGAATGAAGTTCATTTATATGATAAGAAATTCAAGAATATTGAGCGTGATATTATTCGATATGCAAGCATGGCTGTAGCATGTACACAGTATGGTGGACGGGGTATGTATCAGCCAATAGTTGATATGAGGTTGCAGAAACTTAAAAAATATATTCATAATCAAAAACAGTCTGGAAACTGGAGTTTGTGTAAAGAGCAGGAAGATGCTATTAAAGCAGTTTATGAAAATCCATTGTTATGTATTTCAGGCGGACCAGGACGTGGAAAGACTCATGTTATGAAGAATCTTGCTCAGAGTTGGGTAACGATTACAAAAGGTCATGTTTTGATGCTTGCTCCAACTGGAAAAGCAGTTAATCGTATGAAGGAATCTACTGGTTGGCTGAAAGCTGAAACGATTGCTCGTGTTGTATATATGAATATAAAAAATGATGACCCTGATGAATTTATTGATGAAATGGGTGCTCCTATCAAATGTAATGAAGATACATTGATTATTGTTGATGAATCTTCGATGATTGATTTTGAAGAAGGATATCAGCTTCTTGATTTGTTCATGGGTTGTCATGTTGTCTTTGTAGGTGATGCGAATCAGTTGCCGCCAGTAGAACCTGGTTCATTTTTTAAAGAATTGCTTCGTTCTGGTGTGATTCCAATTGCAGAATTGCAGATAAATCATCGTACAAAGTCAAAAGAGATTTCAGATAATGCTGATTTGATTCTTGCTGGAAAGTCCAATATGCAGTTGACCAATGATTTTCAGATAGTACCGTTAGCTGATGCTCAGCTTGTAAATTATGTATTATCTGAGTATCAGAGTTTGCTTAGTAATGGTGCTGATTTTTCTGATATTTTGCTTATGACACCTTTGAATAAAGGTGTTGGCGGTGTAATTGATATCAATACAAGATTACAGGAGATTTTGAATCCGAAAACAACAACTCAGTCAAGATGGCTTGATGCAAAACGTAATTGTCATTATGAGGATACAAAAGGTTGGGAGATTCCACATATTAATAACAGTAATTTAAAACTTCGTATCAGAGACCGTGTGATGAATACGAAAAATCATACAGGCGTTGCTTGGAAGAAATACAAAGATAATGATGTTTCACAGAATTGTATTGATAAAGGTACTGGTATCTTTAACGGTGATACGGGTACAATTATTCGGTTCTATTATGGTGATAATAAAGAAGGCGAACCTCATGTAATGATTTTGCTTGATGATAATCGAGTAGTTGTAGTTAACATGGAAGAGTTCATGGAATGGGTACCTGGATATTGTATTACAATCCATAAGTCACAGGGTTGTGAAGCAAAACATTGTCTTATCGTAATGCCATCATCATTGAATAGTCCTTGGTTTGCTTCAACATCATTTTTGAATCGTAATCTGCTTTATACAGCAGTAACTCGTGCGAAAGACTATGTTGAAATTATTGGTGATGTGAATGCATTTAAGCGTAGTGTATTGACTGAATATGTATTTCATAATACAGTGCTTGCTGTATTATTGAATCAGGCGATTACACCGTATTTGATTCAGCAGGCAATCAATGGACAGGACTAAGTAGTTCTGTCCACTATTTTAATGGAAAAGGAGTGTATTGAATGGCAAATGAAGAAAGAGAACGTGTAAGACCGTATCACGTTATTATACCAAAATATTGGTTTCGTAAGAAACTTGTGTTTACAAGTCAGTTATCTCATTATGAGAGACAGTTACATGATAAACAGCAAATAAGAATGGAGTTTAATGCTGGTAATATGATTTATCAGATGATGCGACAGTTAAACGAAGATGAATGGGAAAAGCAGAATGCTTTGATATATTCGTATCGTAATCTTGTGTATAAGATGTCCCATGTAAAAGTTGTATGGCGTAAGAAAGACATCAATCTTATCCATTTTCTTGGTAATAAGAATGATGTCATGTGGGCTTTATCGTTTGTATCTCAGGTATTTCCGGGACTTCCGATGGAATGTGAAACTGTTCCAGAGAATAAGAAAGTCATGGGAATTCGTTTTCAGATACAGAATGGACAATATGCAGGTTCTAATGCGACAGAATCGTTAGCAAATAACGATGAAATTCCAGATGTATGGTCATTTGACGAGGTACAGCAGCAGGCTGGGTATGCATCTATGCCCTCAGTTACTTATCAGTATGACCCTAATTTGAGACCAAAAGAGCATGAAATTTTTGCTTTACCTGATGGCAGAGTTGCTGAATACATTTCAATGGATGCAAGATTTCGACTTGCTGACCAGTTTAAAGCTCAGTTGAATGTCATGGATAGACATAATATCAGTGCATCGTTCATGAAGGATTTTGAAGATATGGTTCGCAGACAGACATTGATTGATTACAATACATATGACTTGCATTATTCAGCATTTATGGCAAAGGCTCATCAGTTGGAACATGAATTTAAAGGTTTTGATGTTACAGTATATGATACATTGCCTATTGCGGAACGTGGATTACCGCAGGCTCCAATGGATACGATTCAGCGTACAAATTTAATGGACCATGATTCGTTGAAATATTTGATTGACAAGTTGGAGCGTAACAAGGGTGCCATGACAGACAGCGAGTTGAAGGTTACCATGGTTTCAGTTGCTAAATCAACGATTGCTCGTATTAGGGGTTATAATATTGAGTATGTCATGTATCAGAAAACTCACACACCTGAAGATTTATGTAGAGTTATGCATAATGATAAATGTGTAAGTTTGTATCGAGATTTTGCAAAAATCGATTCGTATGGAGAGCTTTCATTTCCTCAAGCCGTATATAGAGTATTGTGTAATGACCCGGAGCAGGGCGATTTTAATATGACTGATGTTGAACGCTCTGTAAAAAGGGCTTTTGGTCGAGGCTATGCTCAGTTTTTGAAATATCAGCTGAGTCATGGTGATGCTTCTCTTGGATGGATGCGTATTTATCAGAAAGCATGGGAAAGATTGCAGACAAGATATCTTTCCAAAGGGAGAAACTAGATGGAATGTAAAGTGAGAAAGTATTGCAAAGACTGGATTTCATTGGAAAAATGAGTTGTAAAACTCTTGATAAATGAGGGTTTTTGTGATATACTATATTTAGTTAAATTATTCAAGAATGAATATATGGAGGTAAACAAATATGAAAAAATTACTTACAGGTGCTATTTTAGGCGCTGCTGGAGCAGCATTGGTTCTTGCTGTGAAAGATGTAATTGAAAAGAAAGTTGCAGAAGCTGTAGAAGACGAGTTAGCAAGATGTGACGAAGATGATTGTGAAAACGATTCAGAAAATTCTACGTGTCCTTTCTGTGAGGATGATGATGAAGAATTAGATGATGACATCATGGTGCGTGCAATGAATATCAATGCATGTGATGAGTGTGATAAACGTGGTACAGATGAATGTGATGTACCGAAAGAAGTATTTGCAGTCGTAGACAGCATCAGAGAGTCTGTTGAAAAATTTGAACATGCAGCTGATAATGCAGAAAAAGAATCTGCAAAAAAAGCTGAAGACAAGAATGATGTTGCTGATTTTATGGATAAAGCATCAAAGGTAAAAGAAACTGTTGATGGGGCTGTTGACAATGATGTGGCTGATACTATCAAAGCTGCAGCTGATGTAAAAGAAGCTGTTGAAAGCACTGCAGATGTAGATGCTGAAAATCTTCCAGACCCTGAGCCGGAAGATGAAGAAATGTAGGATATGCAACTTGTAGTTGTATATACATATTGAAAGATTTGTGTTATAGTATTTATAGAAACAAAGAGAACACGTCAATGACGTGAAAGAAATCGAAATTTTAGAGAAAGGAGTCTGTTGACCATGAAAGCAAATGGAATGAACAACTTATATTTTTCATATGAACTTTTGGAATCCCTGTCATTTGAACTTTATTCATTAGCAGAGATTGATTTGTCATGCCGAAAAATGCAAGATAGCTTTTGTGGTAACAGCCAAAGCTCATAAAGAATAGATGAGTTTCTGAAAACATCACAAGAATATAAAAAAGCCATCTGGTTAAATGCATTGTTCGCATGACCGGGTGGCTTTTTTATATTATATGTTTCATGGGTAGGTACGCAAGTGGCTCAAAGCAGGCGGTCTGTAAAACCGTTGATTGATTTCTTCGTGAGTTCGAATCTCACCCTGCCCACCATATGCGCATGTAGTCCAACTGGCAGAGGCAACGGATTTAAGCCCCGTCCAGTGTGGGTTCGAATCCCACCATGCGTACCAGGGTGAATATTCCGTAACTGGTAGCGGTCCTGACTGTAAATCAGGTGGCTTCGGCTTCTGGAGGTTCAAGTCCTTCTTCACCCACCAATATGCCCGTATAGCAGAATTTGGTATATGCGGATGGCTAAGGACCATCGTCCAACTAAGATTGATTGTGGGTTCGAATCCCACTATGGGCACCAGCAGATGTGGCGTAATTCGGTAAACGCAGTAGTCTCAAACACTACGGTTGAAATATACGTGTGGGTTCGAGTCCCACCATCTGTACCACGGGATATGGCGGAATTGGTAGACGCGCTGTCTTCAGGCGGCAGTTTTCGAAAGAAAGTACGAGTTCGAATCTCGTTATCCCGACCATGTAAGTTATCTTACAAAATTTCTTGTGATTAAAGTTTTCAGAAAGGAAGGTATTTGTTTCTATGGCATGTGTAGATATGATTGCTACAGGACAGAGAATCCATGATTTGAGAATCAAGGCTGGCATGACAATTAAAAACATACAGGATGCTTGTGGTATTACAGCAACAAGCGTGTGTAATTGGCAGAATGGTAAATCTGTACCAAGTGTTGATAATCTGGTTATTCTGGCAGCTCTGTGGCATGTAGGATTGGATGATATTATCGTAACTTGCACTGTATAAGTGCAAGTTATATGCGGGACTTTAGCTCAGTTGGTAGAGCGCATGGTTGAAGCCCATGGCTTGCACTGGTTTGATTCCAGTAGGTCCCACCAGGCACCTTCGTCTAAGAGGTTTAGGACACGAGCCTTTCAAGCTCGTAATGTTGGGTTCAAGTCCCACAGGTGTCACCAGGATATGTAGCTCAGATGGTAGAGCAATAGGTTGAAGCCCTATGTGTCGATAGCTCGAAACTATTCATATCCACCAATATGGAGTCGTCGCACAGCTGGTGGTGCAGCGGTCTTGAAAACCGACAGCCCTGATGAAGGGTATGCAGGTTCGAATCCTGTCGGCTCCGCCAATATGTTTGTATGACATCTGATTTTATATCAGGTGTCTTTTTTGTGTAGAAATAGTCTGATAAATGTGGTAAAATGATATTACAAATTACGCAAAGGGGTTGAATTATTATGGCAGAAAATACAGAATGCAAGTTGTCTATTATGAAACGAGAAACAGAAGAAGGTTGTCTGTATTTCTTTGTATTTGATACAGATGATGGGTTTGCAGCTTTTTTAAATGGCTTACAGCAGACGGCATATGCACTTGAAGGATTTGAACGTGGTGCTGGTGCGTTGGTGCAGACTTTGTTAACAGTATTCATGGCACGTATTGGTGAGTATCCGGTTGATGGTAAAATGTGCAAGGCTACTTATATTAAAGAAGAAGAGTGTCCGACATATTTCATACAGTATATCAGTGATACATCATTTTTAAATCAGGCAAATAAGGCTTTGTTTACAGAATTGAAAGCCGCTAGGAAACGTTGTAGTGAATATGAGATTTTGATTCATGAATTGCAGGCGCGTGTTGATTATTATAAAGAGCTTGCCGAAAAAAATGATGATAATCTGATAACACCTTCATCAAAGTTTTATTCATGATATGGAGGTGTTGATATTTTGAAATATATTATTGGATTGTTGATTTTATGTATTATCATTATTTTTCACGAATTTGGTCATTTTATTGCTGCCAAATTAAGTGGTGTTTATGTTGAAGAATTTGCAGTTGGCATGGGACCAACTTTAGTGAAACATAAATCTAAGAAGTCAGGAACTGTTTATTCAATACATTTGTTGCCGATTGGTGGTTTTTGTGCCATGAAAGGTGAAAATGGTGATGATAAAGAATCAGATAGTTTTGCATCAGCGTCTGTGCTGAAACGGATTGCAATTATTGCTTGTGGACCAATTTTCAATCTGATTATGGCGTTTGTTGTTGCTGTGATTTTGATTGCAGGAACTGGATATGATAAGCCTGTTGTAAAGGATGTGACAGGAAAATCAGTGATTGCAGCCGGACTTGAGAAAGGTGATACCATTGTTAAGTATAACAATGCATCTGTAAATTCATCGAAAGAATTGTATTTTGAGATGTGGTACAATCGTGATATCGGAAGTACGAAAGATGTCAACATGGTTGTAAAACGAAATGGTAAAGTAAAGGCTATTTCATATAAGCCTGATACGGAAAAGAAGTTTGCCATGGGTATTTCGTATGCAGCAAATAATAATGATGGCACGTTATTTCTATCGAATGTAATGGATGATAGTGCTGCTGAAAAGGCTGGTCTTAAGACTGGTGATGTTATTGTGTCATTAAATGACCAAAAAGCATCATCAACGAATAGTCTTTCTGATTATTTGCAGGAACATCCTTTAGATGGTTCTGAAATGAAAATCGGATATGAACGTAATGGAAAGTCTCACACACTAACTCTCACACCTGTTGTGACAAATATCAGTCAGCAAGGTTTTTCATATAATATGAAGAACAGTAAGTCGTCAAATGTACTGTTAGATACGTTTTATGAGCTTCGATACAATGCAAAAACTGTATATAAGTCATTGTATGGGCTTGTGACTGGTAAATTTAGTCTGAGTGATATGTCTGGTCCTGTTGCCATTGTAAAAACAATGGGGGATACATATCAGGAAGCTGTGAAAACACAACCTGTAAACTCTCACACATCATGGATTGATTCCTTTTCATCTTTGATGAATCTGATAATCATGATTTCTGTAAATCTTGGTGTATTGAATTTAATTCCGTTACCAGCTCTTGATGGTGGACATCTGTTTTTCTTGCTGATAGAATTGATTAGACGAAAACCTGTCAATCCTAAAGTAGAAAACATGATTCATCAGGTTGGATTGACAGCATTGATAGCATTATCCATTGTTGTTATATTTAAAGATGTATGGTCATTGTTGATATGATGATTTCATGGTTCAATCTGTATTATGATTGAACCATTTTTTTATATCTTGCATTATTGCATGAAAGATTTATTATATAAATAAGATAGAATGATAGAAAGGAGATTTTTATTATGGCTGAAATTAAAGATGTATTGAAAATGGGTCTTAGTGAATTGGATAGTAAAGTTGATGATGTGAAAAACAAAGTGAACAGCAAAAGTCAGACATCGGAAACTGAAAATGCGGAAGATTCTTTTGAAGATGCGATTGATACAAAAGCTTTAGCTAAAAAGCTGGATATTGATGAAAAATATATTGTAGATGATTTACACATGACAAATTTAGAGAAAGAGGAAAATGCTTATACAAAGTCTGATTTGACAGGTGTTAAAACGGTGACAGAAGAACAGGGTGGTGACCGTATTGATAAACTTGATGATGGTGAATCCAAAGAAATTTCGGATGGTACATTGACAAAAAATGAAGATGGAACTGTGCATTGTAAGAGTGATTATCTTGGTGAGTTTGATTACAATCCTGACCTTTTTGCGTATGGATATAAAGAAATCAAGGAGGATGATGGTACAACATCACAGTTGCCAGTTTTAAAATATATCGGTAAGTCTGGTACAGATGGTGCAGGGTCAAACGGTCTTTGGGGACTTCATGATTTGCTTGGTGATAAGACTCTGGGTGGTATGAATTTTACATGCCATAGTACGTTTGAATTACCGGAAGGACTTAAGTCTGGTGATTATACATTTGAAGGAAATGAAGATTTAATTTTTCAGCCACGTTTGCCAGATTCTTTGAAGTCTGGTCACTATATGTTTGCAAATTGCAAGAAGCTTGAATATGGTTCTTATGAAGCAAAAGATGGTGAATTTTTCTTAACAAATTCTGGTGGGGAAATTTATTTTCCTAAAGGCTTTGAAGATGGTTCAAATATGTATAAGGGTTCGAAGGAATTCAAAGGTGATTTTGGCGATGCACCAAGTACGCTTGTAAATGCTCAGGGAATGTTTGAAGGAACTTCACTTGGTGAAAAGGGTGAAGGTGCGTATTTCTGGTATGAGCATAAGGTGCCAAACTGGGGTGGTAAGATTACACCATATTTGACAAGTGAATATGCTAAGAATGCATTTAATGATAACAGCAATGAGAATGTCAAAGACGTTGCTAAAAACAGTGAATATGTTATTGATGACCAGGGTGAAATCAATGATGATTATGCTGATTATGTTGAAGAAGGTAAAAAGGATGGCTCAATTGATGAAGATAAATTATCTGAATCACAGTCAGCGGCTGGTCTTCAGCATGAAGAAGAAGTGTATAATGGTGATGTTTTGAGTGAAACCGAAATTGCGTCTAATAATTCTTTGTCAGATAATTTGGTGTATAATAGCAAGACTGGTCTGTATGAATATGACCAGACTGGAGAAGTCAAGAGTGATGACAAAGGTAAAGACAGTTGGCAGCGTTGGGTGATTGACGGTGCGGCTGGTCTTGGAATTGGCGGTCTCACAAGCAAGGTTACTGGAAGTAAGCTTGTTGGTATTGCCGCTGGTGTAGGAAGTGTATATCTGCTTGATAAGAATAATATTCTTCCAAAATCATTTGCACCAGTTTTGACAGCAACTGCAAACATGTTGCCAGATGGTCAGATTAAAGATAAGCTGAATGAATGGGCAACAAAAGTATCTGGTTCGACTGTGGACGAGCAGAAAGCGGAATTGACACCTGATAAGGTAGCTGGTATGCATCAGGAAAATCGTTTGGAACGCAGTGTTGCATCTTCAAGTAGTGTTATGGTACAAGATGTGTCGAAATCTATGTATCAGAATGGTCAGGCTGCTGCAACATCTATGGCAATGTGGTCTACTGCCACAAAAGGAGAAGATTCTGCAAAGATTGTCAATGAATATGTAGTATCAAAGTCAACAGGTGCTATGGAAGAACAGTGGGCATCTGAAATTAAAGACGGAAGTGCTACTGATGAACAGAAAGAAGAAATGAAGTCTTATTATACAAAAATGTTTGATGCTTTGGAATCTTATAATAAAGGTGCTAAAGAGGGTATTGAATCAGCATTCAGCAATGATGAGACTCGTAAAGAACTTTCTCTTGAAGGATTGAGTATGGTCAATCGTTCTTACACAGAAGGTGTTATGGATTCATTTGTGAAGATGAATGAAAAATATCAGTTTATGAGTGAAGATGATTTGACTAAAATTCAGGAAAGCATGCCAAGTGTAGATGGTATTGGAAAGTTGACTGATTATAAAGATTCATCAAGTTTTGATGAACTTCGAGAAGAGGCATCTGTAAAGACTGCATCTCTTGTGTCACTTGATGAAGAAAATCAGGCAGATAATGATACAAAGTCTGACTATGTACCTGACTATGGTACGAGTAAGGATTCTGTGAATTATAAGTCATCAAAGACCACTGATAAATCAACGGATAAGTCTGATAGTAAATCAGATGAAAAAGATACATCGGCATCTGGTAAAAAACATGATGCTCGTGTAGCTGCGGCAGAACAGATTTCTGGTAATGTTCAGGATAGCGTTGAATCTGAAGATGATTACGTATATTCAAGTAAATATACACAATAAGCTGTCAGTAGACAGTTTGTTAAAAAGGCTCTAAATCATTGATTTATGAGCCTTTTTGTGTTATGCTGATAGTGGATTTTTTAATGAAAGGAAGGTTTGTCTAATGGCAAAAAACATGAAACGACCTCAAGTATCACAGTCTGGTATACAGTTATCATCTTGGGATGACTGGTTTGAAAACTGCGGTCAGGCTGTTCCGTTATTGACAGATTACGAAGAGGTTTTATGGAATTATTATAATGATTCGTTTGACCAGAAGGAATATGACCGAATGTCTGCATTGTATGCAGGTCATCATGCCAGTGGTTTTTATAATAGCGAACCGTTATTTCAGAATTGGAAGATTAAGAAATTGGCATCTGTGGGTGGCATTGCAGCAGGTGTAGGTTTTGGTGTAGTATTTATTATATCTTTGATTATGAATACTATTAAGCATACGGGCAGTGTAAAGGGAAGTGTAATCAGTGCAATTGTGATTGGATTGCTGGTTGGTATTGTAGGTGGTATTGTTAAATATATTTTGATGATGAAAAATACGAAGAAATTACGTAGTAAGCTGGATGAGTTGGATAAACAGCTCAGACCTCGTTTGCAGTATTTACCTCCGAAATATCGTAACAGTATTGCTGTGAATTTTATTTATCAGACATACTTGAATTATCCGGGTGTAATTACATATAATCAGGCAATTCAGGAACTTGAGTCATATCTTGGTTCAATTCCACGAGCTGATAACATGTATATTGGTAAGACGATTGCCGTATTGTTTGATGTACCATACGAAAGTACAGGTCTTGAAGGGGATGCGAAAGATGCTGTCAGAGGATTGTATCAGTCCGATGAGTCAAATCCAGCATTGGCAAATGAAAATCTTCCGAAAGATATTATCAATAAAACTTTTGAAGGTACAGAGGACCCTGAGAAAAAGCTTGCTTCTTTGATTGGTTTGTCCGGTGTGAAAAAGCAAGTTAGTCAGATGAAGAATCGTATGGAATTCCATCATTTGAATGGTGGTCGTACTGAGAAAATCAGTGGAAACCATATGTGTTTCCTTGGTTCACCTGGTACAGGTAAAACAACGATTGCTCGTATCATCACACGTATTTTGTATGACTTTGGTTATATCAAAGAAAACAAGTGCGTAGAAGTTGATGGTGGATACTTTAAATCTCCATATGTTGGTCAGACAGCAATGCGTACACAAGCAATCATTGATTATGCGATTGGTGGTGTGCTGTTCATTGATGAAGCATATTTGATGCTTGATTCCAAAGGTAATCAAGGAAGTGCTGGTACAGAAGCTACAGGTACTTTGCTGAAGAATATGGAAGACCGTAAGAATGATTTTGTAGTAATCTTTGCAGGCTATGAAGATGCAGTTAATAGATTGCTTGGTTCAAATGAAGGTTTTGCTTCTCGTATTAAATATAAAATCTATTTCCAAGATTTCAATCTTGAGGAATTGATGAAAATTTTTGATTTGTATATGAAAACATATTCAAAGAATGGAGCTTATTCGATTGAACCTGAAGCAAGAAAGATGCTTGAAAAGCAGTTTGATGTGGAGCGTGAATCACCTACATTCGGTAATGCACGAGTTGTACGAAATGCTTTGGATAAAATTCTTGATTTCCATGCTGATAATTACATGAATGGTAAAATTCCGAAGAATAAACAACTTGTATTTACGGAGTTGGATGTGAAGGAATTTATTGATTCTCGTGCAGATGAACTTGCTGAGGATGCTCGTAATTATATTGCATCGCAGAATCTTGATAATAGTATTATCAGCTTTGCTGAGTTGAAAGGTCGTACAAAAGAAGGTTCTGCAAATCCAGATAAGGATTTGAATGCTTTGACAGGACTTAACGTTGTTAAAGATGAAATCAAGAAGATGAAAGCTCAGTTTGAGTTCTATGATGGTAAGATGGGTAATACAGAAGGTTTCCATATGTGCTTTATGGGCGCACCTGGTACTGGTAAGTCAACAGTAGCTGGTATTATGACAGCATATCTTTATAAGATGGGTATCATTCAGCGCAATGAGTATCTTGATATTAATGGTGACTTTCTTAGAGGTATGTATTTAGGACATACTGGAAAGAGAACACAGGCTGTTATTGAGTATTGTCAGGGAATGGTTCTGTTTGTAGATGAAGCATATCTGTTGCAGCAGGATAGCAGTGGTGACCAGTTTGGTCAGGAAGCCATCGGTGTATTGCTTGATGCAATGGAAAAGAACAGAAAGAATTTCGTTGTTATTGTAGCTGGATATGATAAAGAAATGAATGAATTCTTGAATGCAAACTCTGGTTTACGTTCTCGTATTTCATTGATGTTCCACTTCCAGTCTTATACACCACATGAACTTGCGTTGATGATGAATCATCTTGCAAGAACTGACGGATTTACAGTTGAAAAACCTGTTTGGCTGCCATTGCAGAAATATGTACAGAGTCGTGTAAGAGAACCTCATTTCGGCAATGCAAGATTTATTCGTTCGTTCTGGCAGGCTGTAAAGCAGTCACATATTGTGAATTTCTCAAATGGAAAATATGATGACAGTAAGAAGTTTGTAATCACGTTAGATGATGTGAAACCTGTGTTTGACATGAATATCCAGTCAGAAGAAAAGGAAAAGATTCCGGTTCCGGCAGATTATCCTGATGATTATAGTGATGGATATGAAGCTGGTTATGATACGGGATATGATGAAAATTATTAGAATAAATTTTCGTGAAAGATTGAAATTTTGATATAAATTCGTTATTATATGAATGAAAGACATTGGTTCGATTTTATCTTTTCATGGGTTGTTCCATGTAAGGTGTAGCATCACCTCCTTTCTATGTATATTATATAAATGAACGAATTTTCACAACAACAAAGAAACATTGTCTTTCAATATTTGTTCTTTACTTGTGAAGAGAAAACGGGAGTCTGTATAGATTCCCGTTTTTATTTGGAAAAATAAATTCATAAATGAGTGAATTTTTTTCAATTTGGGTGTTGACATCTGTTTTTATGTGTGGTAAGATATAACCAAGTTAAGAGATAGAAAATAGTTCAACGGAAGTGCCTGTCCAATGAATTAATGATGTATATTCCATATAAATGTATTATGAAAATACGATTCGGAATTGTTAGCAGTATTGTTAACAGCATGATTGATTCGAGATTGCACTTCTTTATTTTTTGTCTCGATAACTTAGAAAAATGGTTATCAAATATTTAAGAAAGGAAAATTGCGGTTATGTTATATTCAATGATTATTACGAAAAATGCTGATATGAATAAACGTGCGATGGCTAGTGATAAGGTCAGCGTGGCGACAGCATGCCCTGTTATAGAGGGAAGTAATGACGTGAATACAAACAAACCTGGGACAACAGGAATCATTTCACTGTTAGAACGAGCAATTTTCGTAAGGACTTAATAGGTATTTTCAGATATATACTTTGATAAGACTTTGTAGATAGCCGTTTTGATGGTGAATGTAATAACACCAACAAGATGGCTATTTTAATTATCAGAGTATTATGATGAGAACAGGCACCTCAGAGTGATTCACTGATAATAATATCGGGGATTAGCTCAATGGTGAGAGCCACCGCCTTATAAGCGGTAAGCCCTGACAAGGTATAATGCGAGTTCGAGTCTCGTATCCCCTACCAATTGCCATTTTGATTGGTAAAATGCAATAGGAGAGGAGATGTGTAAAACCAGATAACGTAGTTATGTGGCATGTACGAGATTCATGAACAGGCACTCATTGAAATATGTATTATGTCACAAATTTGCAGGATTAGCTCAACAGGGAGAGCACTTGCCTTACAAGCAAGTTGTTGGGGGTTCGAGTCCCTCATTCTGCACCATGCAGGCAGTAGCGGATACAGCGTACTCTCATAAGGTATGTACTCTGAGTTCAACTCTCAGGTCTGCAACCATGGTTTGTAGCTCAATGGTAGAGCATCCGGCTGTTAACCGGAAGGTTGTGGGTTCGAGTCCCACCATTCCAGCCAGCGAATGTAGTATAATGGTTCAGTATAAGTGCCTTCCAAGCATTTGGTGCGGGTTCGATTCCCGTCATTCGCTCCAGGTTTCGTAGCTTAGTTGGTTTATAGCGCTGCCCTGTCACGGCAGAGGTCGTGGGTTCGAATCCCATCGGGACCGCCAGTACGAATACGTGATTGAATATCGGTAGTAAGTCATGTGTTCGTAATAAAAACTTCGTAAAGAGTTCTTACAGAATAAGAGTGGTGATATTGAGTGGCTGTGACGTTAGAAGGCAAGTAAGAACGCCAGGACGGTGAGAAGCTCAAGCCCGACCAGTTTTGCGAAGTAGCTGGTCAAAATTTTATCGGAATGTGGCTCAATTTGGCAGAGCACGTGGTTTGGGACCACGGGGTTGCAGGTTCAAATCCTGTCATTCCGACCAGTCAGTTTATCTGACATATGAATATGCTGGAGTGGCGCAATTGGCAGCGCAGGTGCCTTGTAATCATCAGGTTGTGGGTTCGACTCCCATCTCCAGCTCCAGTATCTGTAGCTCAGCTGGCTAGAGCACCTGACTTTTAATCAGGGAGTCGTGGGTTCGAATCCCATCAGATACACCAAGTTTTGTGAAAAGGAGATTTTGAATTATGATTTATTTCATAAGTGATTTTCATTTTTTTCATGATAGGGCATTCATATGGAAGGTTCGAGGATTTGAATCTGAAGAACGTATGCGAATGACGTATTTATCAAAATGGAAGCAGACAATTCATAAAGATGATGATGTGTATGTTTGCGGTGATTTTTGTTTAGGTCAGGATTATGATGCAATTAAGGAGTTGATTGGCAGTTTACCTGGCAGAATTCATTTGATTATTGGAAATCATGATACAGATTCAAAAATCGAATTTTACAATACATTTTTCAATATCGTAGAGATTGTATATTCGACAATGTTGAATTATAATGGTCGTAAATATTATATCAGTCATTATGTTACTGAGACTGCGACGTTGGAAAGTAATCCGAAGTATTGTGTTATCAATATTCATGGACATGTTCATGAAAACAGAATGTTTACAAACGATGTTCCGTATCTGATAAATGTATCAGTCGATGTTACAGGTGGTTCGTTTTTAACATTTGATGATATTGAGAAAGCTTTTAAAGATGAGGTGCAAAATTGTATTAATTATTTGTAGGAGAGGAGATGTGCGTTATGTTTCATACAGGTTCCGGTAAGAAATTAGAGTTCGAAGAAATACCAGAAAATATATTGTCGTTTTATGAAAATCATAAGACTGACAATGTTAGTATTATTATCGGTACTGATAGTCAGAATTTTAGTGATACAAAAATGGTATCTGTCATTGCTGTGATTGCAGAAGGACATGGCGGTATTTTCTTTTATGAAATTTCACATATCAATTTGATTCGTAATGTTTCATTGAAACTTCAGACGGAGACAGCTGCAAGTTTGGAACTGGCACAAAAATTAGTTGATGTTCTGGAATCTTTTCCTAAATACATGAAGATGTTTGCAGAATGTCCTTTATCTATTCATGTGGATGCAGGAAATTCAGATAAAGGTAAGACAAAAGCTTTGATACCAGAGTTGGTAGGTTGGATTCGGGCTTCAGGATATGATGCAAAGACAAAGCCAGAGTCGTTTGTTGCAAGTACGATTGCTGATAGAATCAGCAAGTGATTGATAAAAAATGGGACTGTAGTGCTGGAAGCCGTCACCGTGGGGCACCCACAAGGGTTTGAGTTCGATTCTCATCAGTTCCATTTGAATATGGGGTCTTAGCTCAGTTGGGAGAGCATCTGCCTTGCAAGCAGAAGGTCACGGGTTCGACTCCCGTAGATTCCACCAGAAAAGACATATTTGTTATTAAAATGTCTTGAAATGTGTTTTAGTTTATGCTAAAATATGCTCATAAATGAGGAAAAATGATGGTCCTATGGTTCAGTTGGTTAGAACGCTTGCCTGTCACGCAAGAGGTCACGGGTTCGAATCCCGTTGGGACCGCCAATATGCAGATGTAGTATAATGGTTAGTACATATCCTTGCCAAGGATAGGGCGTGGGTTCGATTCCCATCATTTGCTCCAAGAATCCTGTTGTTGGAAATCAAGAGTTCATGGCTCGATGATTAGACAGGATTAGCACCCAGAATCTTCTGCAGAAGTCATAGTGTCATGGACTATGGGGTGCAACCAGTCGAATAGTTTAAGGGTAAAACTCTCAGGTTTCTATCTGAGTATTCGTGATAGGTTCGAGTCCTGTCTTCGGCATTATGAAAATAACAGGTTTGACTCTGTGGTGATACAGAAAGTAAGTTTGTGTTTTGTATCGCAGATAGGAGTTTGGAAAAAGATTCGGTTGGATTAACTTGCTGAGCAGAAATCTTACCTGTGTTTATATATTTGTGGGGTTTTAGCTCAGTTGGGAGAGCACTTGCCTTGCAAGCAAGGGGTCACGAGTTCGAATCTCGTAAGCTCCACCACATTGTGTCTCCGTAGCTCAGTTGGCAGAGCAACTGATTCTTAATCAGTGGGTCCAGGGTTCGAATCCCTGTGGGGACACCATTTTTATATAATATGGTGATATGGAGTAATCGGTATCTCAACGCCCTGCTAAGGCGTCCATCCTGTTAAGGGGTGTCTCGGTTCGAGTCCGAGTGTCACCGCCAAGTGATTTTGTCTGATAAATGAATTTTTAAAGCAATACTTTAATGACAAATCACAAAGAGTGTGTTATGATAAGATTGTCAAAAGGAAATGACATGAATTAAGATTAGAAGAAAGGAGAAACTCAATCATGAACGCTATGGTATTTACAAACAACGGTCGAATTTGTGCACAGCAACATTGTAGAATTCAGGGTCGAATTTGGAGACATCTGGATAGTTTTGAGCTGCGTGCATATAAGACAAACAATTTGTAGATATCGAGTTGATTGAATTTCTTTTATCAGTGATAAATTGAGTTCTTGAAATCTGTAATCTCTTTTGGATTAATTTCGATAACAAAATGTTAAGAAACACTTGTCTTGTATGTATGAGATAAGTGTTTTTTATTTGGTAAGTTTAAAAATGGTTTTTATACATATCAATTCCAAGGAGGTACAGGCATATGCCATACGTAAATTTAGAGAAAACAGGTTTGAATTTGAAATCATTGATGAAGTCTAAAAATCTTACAGTGAAAGATTTGCAGAATGTATTTGGTTTTGCCAATCCACAGGCAATCTATAACTGGCTGTCAGGTAAAACTTTGCCGACAGTGGATAATCTTTTAGTTTTAAGCTTTGTCTTTGACACAACTCTTGACGACCTTGTCGTCACAGATATGTTAGCTGCTGCATAGCAGCTGATTTAGGAGCATGGTGTAGTGGTTAGCATAGCGGTCTCCAAAACCGTTGACAAAGGTTCGAATCCTTTTGTTCCTGCCAGACATTGTAGCTAAATGGCTAAGGCACTGGACTGCAACTCCAGGATTGTCGGTTCGAGTCCGACCAATGTCTCCATGTGGATTAGCTCAGATGGTTAGAGCGCACTCCTGATAAGGGTGAGGTGTCGAGTTCGATTCTCGAATCCACAACCAAGGTGTGTAGTAGAATTGGTAATACGACTGACTCTGAATCAGTAGAGTATAGGTTCGAACCCTATCACACCTGCCAGGTAGCTGTAGTATAATGGTTTAGTACACTAGATTGTGGCTCTAGGAATGTGAGTTCGATTCTCATCGGTTACCCCATGCGGTATAGCCAAGCGGTAAGGCACGGGACTTTGACTCCCGGATTTCGTCAGTTCGAATCTGACTACCGCAGCCAGTATGCTCTCGTAGCTCAATGGATGAGCAAGGTCCTTCTAAGGCTTTGGATGCAGGTTCGAATCCTGTCGGGAGTGCCAACCTCTGTAGCTCAGTTGAAGAGAGCACGACGCTACGAACGTCGGTGTCGCAGGTTTGAGTCCTGTCAGAGGTGCCAATGATTTATAATAGACCTGAGTAGTCAGGTCTATTTTTTTGGGTCTTAATTGTTATGAACATTTGGTAAAAATGTTGATAAATGAGCAAATCTGTGATATTATATTATCAGCGAATGCCGCTATGAATAAATATACTCTTGTAAAAGAGTGAATATCGAAAGGATGTATATTATGAAGCAAAAGAAATTGGTAATTGGAATTGTTAGTGCCATATTGTGTATTGGAATTGTCGGTGGGGGTATTGCCGGGATGAAATATTACCAAAAACATAAGATGGAAACGCAGACACAAAAGATTGTCAGTGAAGTTGGTGAAGACCAGGTGAATGGTAACATTTCAATGTTGGCTTCATTTTTGAAGTCAGCTGATGTAGGTGTATCCGAAGCAAAAGCAGAAGATAAGGCTACAGAACTTATGAATTTCATGTATCAGGCAGATGATGCTATTGCCGATATTGATGGTATTTCTTTTGGTAAAAAAGAGAATACTATGTATATCTCAACAGGTGTGAAAATGTTATATGTTGTAACATATGAAGGAAAAGGCGATAACATTTCATTCAAGTCTGTAAAAGAAGGTTCACAGGGTGATTATATTGCTGCTGGTATGATGGAAAACAGTACTGAAGCAAGTACAGAAAGTAATTCTGAGTCTAATACAGAAGAAGCATCTGATGAAAATGCAAATGCTGCTGATTCTAATGAAACGGACGTTAGTACAGAAAATGTAGAATCTACGGAATCTGTGTCTGAATAATCTTAGAAAGGATGTATATTATCATGGCAAAACGTAAAGTTTATACTTGTACATGTATTGGGGAATTTGTACAGGCTGGATGTAATGGTGATATAGTATACGCTTTGACTGTTACATCACCGTTTAAATATGCTACGCCGGAATTAGCTAAAAACGATGTTGGTGTCGTAAAATTTCAGAAGGTGAATGGTCATATTGTGTTGGTTGTTGAAAGTGATAATGGTTGCCAGTTAAGGGATGGCAAAACAAATGTTATCACATGGGATAACTGGATGCAGTACAGGATGGCTTGTGTTGATGCACATACTGGTGAAGAAAGACCATGTTCTGATAACTGGGATGAATTGTTTGGTGTAGATAATGTAAATGATGATTTTGAACAAATTGTTGACATTACAGGTGTTAATGTGTTCAGTTATGAAAATATGTAATATGGAGGATAGAATTTATGGCAAGACCTAAGAAAACAGGAAATGAACTTAGTCAGGTTCAAAGTGATATTGAAATTCAGAAAGAGAAGTTGAAGAAACTTCAGGAGAAAGAGAAACGTTTACAGGAAGCGGATAATATTCGACTTGGTAAACTTGTGAAGTCTGTGTTTAAAGGTAAATTACCAGAAACACCTGCAGAGCAGAAAACATTGTTTGAAGCAGTTGTAAAACAGTTGGATTCAATTTATACTAAAACTGAAGAACCTGTAAGTGCTGGAAGTGGTGTAAGTTCTACTACACCACAGGTACAGCCAGCAGGTATGGTACCTCAGCAGACTGTGACAAATACACAACAGGCTGGATATGTAAATCCTTCTGAGGTACAGTAATTTGTATCTCAGAAAGGAGTGTTTTGTTATGGCAAAACAAAGTTTTTACGCAGTAAAAGTTGGGAAAACACCGGGTGTGTATAAGACATGGGATGAGTGTAAAGCTCAGGTAGAAGGTTTTCCAAATGCTGCTTATAAGAAGTTTAAAAGTGAGCTGGAAGCTCAGTCTTTTATGAATGGTGACATTCAGACTGATGTAGAGTCTAAAGACTCTGTTAAGAAGTCAAAATCAGTGACGAATTTACACAGCATTGATTTGCCGGATGGACCATATGCGTTTGTGGATGGTTCTTTTAATCAAGATACTGGTGTCTATGGTTATGGTGGTTTTGTTTGTGTTGGTGATGACAAGTACCCTGTACAGGGTAGTGGAAATGACCCAGAAATGGCTGCCATGCGAAATGTGGCTGGTGAAATTTCAGGTTCGATGGCTGCTGTAAAGCTGGCTGAAAGCATGAATATTGAAAATCTTACAATTTTGTATGATTATATGGGTATTGAGCATTGGGCGAATGGTGATTGGAAAACAAACAAGAAGGGTACGCAGAATTATGCTGAGTTCATGAATCCAGAAAATCGTCGTACAAATGTCGTTTTCCAGAAAGTTGATGCACATACAGGTATTGATGGGAATGAAATGGCTGATGTCATGGCAAAGCATTCTGTTGGTATTCCGTTAACAAAATCACAGCAGGAATTGTATGACAGTTTAAATGCAAGACCGTCTGTGGTTCTGAATCAGACATCTGTTTCAGATGTTGTAATAACTATTCCAACATCACAAATCAAGACATATAACAATCAGAAAAAGATGTTTTTCGATGAAATTGGATATGTGAAAAAGTCACAGATGTATGTGACTGATAAGAAGATTGTAGATGTTCCAAATATGGGATTGTCACAAGTGCATTTTAATAAAGGTGATACTGTTAGTGTATATAATCCAGTTGATGGAAAAGCAAGATATAATCTTGATATTGAATCCGTAAGAGATTCTGTTGACAAGTTTAAAAATGATAAGGCTTGCCACTATGCAAAAGTTGTTGCAAGTGGTGAGGCAAAGCCTAGAATTAAATCAGACGGTGCAGCTCCAAAGAGAGAAGTGCCAGATTTTGTAAGTCTTGGTTTAGCAACTGAATCAGATGATTATTCATTATAGAATAGGTAGCACTCATCATGTAATGAGTGCTATTTTTGTTGATGTATCAACATTTTTATGCTATAATAAACACAGATAAATTATGAGAAAGGTGGCATTAACATTGGAATTTAATGAATTGATGAACAGCTTAAAAGATGAATATTCGTCTGTTGATATACAAAATGTAAGACCTGCTTTAAGTAAAGAAGATTTGCTTGAAAATTTAAAGAATGAGCTAAATCCTGAACAGTTTTCTGTAGCTACACACACAGATGGTCCGGCTGTTGTAATGGCGGGTGCAGGGTCAGGTAAAACTCACACACTTGTAAGTCGTGTAAAGTATTTATGTAGTGTAGACCCGTCAGCGCATATATTGATGATTACGTTTACAAAGAAAGCTGCAGAAGAAATGCAGGAACGAGTTTTTCGTAGTGGATTTGCTGCAAACGATAAGATTTTGGCGTGTACATATCATAGTTTTTGCCATATGCTTCTTATGAAATACGGTAGAAAGTTTGGTTTGTCATCATTCAATGTTGTAAAGCCACAAGGATTTCAGGAATATATTAAGGCTGCTTGCAGTTTGAAAGCTGATTTTTATAAACCGATTTCGAAGATGAAAGGTAAGCTGGCAAATTTGTATTCTAAGTCAATCAATGCAATGGTTCCGTTGAAGTATCTTATTATGGAAGATGAACAGTTCAAAGATTTGGTTGGTTTGGAAACATTGGTTGAAGCATTGCGGGATGATGTTTCTGAATTGATGAAGAATGATACAAATGGTAGTGCTGTGACATATGATGATTTGATGGACCTTACAAATCAGTTGCTTGATGATGATATTATGGCTGCGTATATTGCAGGTATGTATAAATATATCATGGTAGATGAATTTCAGGATACAAATAATTTACAGGAGTCTATTTTGTTGAAATTGGGTCGTCATAATCCAAATATTGTTGTTGTGGGCGATATTTCACAGTCTATTTATGGATTCAGAGCTGCGAATGTTAAAAACATTCAGAATTTTGACAAGCATCTGGATAACTGCAAAGTTATCACATTACCGAAGAATTACAGGTCATCACAGGAAATTCTTGATTTTGCAAACTCTGTGATGCATCGAAATAGGTGCTCTTGGCGATATTTTGACATGGTATCAGCAACAGATAAACATGGAGCATTACCGAAGTTGGCAATTCTTCGTGATGCAGAAGCTGAAGCCATGTTTGTGTTTAATCAGATTGTAAAATTGCATGAAAATAAGGGGTATCCGTTGTCAGATATTGCAATTTTGACACGAGGTTCGGCTCAGACAGCAAACTTGGAAGTATTGTTAGACAGATATGAAATTCCATATGATAAACGTGGTGGTAAGAAATTTATTGAACATCCGTGTATCATTGCTGTGATGTCATATTTGACATTGCTTGTTAATCCATATGATTTGCCAGCAATACAGACTGTATTGACGGTAGAAGAAGGTGTTGGTGATGTGACGGCAGGAAAGATTGCAATTGCAATCAATAAAGATAAAGTGTTTGATATTTCTGAATGTTATAATATGCCGAGACTCCGTAAGGCTCAGAAAGCATCGTTGATGAAATTCTGTGACTTTTTCAAAAGACTTAGAGCAGAAGAAGATTTTAAGAAACAGTTTCAGATGGTTGCAAATTATTATGTAAAAACAGCTGCAGATGCAATTTTGCATTCGAATATGGATGATAAAGATGCAGCTGCAGAGCAGTTGGAAGCAGGCAAGGTTTATATTCAGAGACTTGATGAAATGTCAAGAAAGTACAATGATGTGATGGATTTTGTGAATGATTTTAATATCAATGCGACAGATTCACAAGATGACGCAAAGGATAGATTGATTGTTTCTACAGTACATAGTGCGAAAGGTCTTGAATGGAAGATTGTATTCTTGATGTCATGTTATGAAGGTGGTTTTCCACAACGTATTGATGTCATGGATTATGGAACTGAAAAAGATGAAGAAGAACTTCGTTGTTTCTATGTTGCAATTACAAGAGCAAAGAATTTGCTTGTGATGACGATGCCAGCAACTGCATATGCATATGTAAGTGGTATTGGCAGAATGTTAGTAAATACTTCACCATCGCACTATATTCAAAATGCAGCAAAGACATCGTATAGAGTTTATATTAAATAAAAAAGAAACGCTTGACAAAATATGTCAAGCGTTTTTGTTATGAATATAATAGATGTCAGCACTCCAGGCACTGTCACCAGGTCTGTAAGCATCATGTGGATAATGATGATAGGCTTGTGATAACAGTCCTTCTTTGTTGAGTGTTACGAATGCCTGTTTTACAAGATGAACTGGAGTTTGTAATTGATATGCGATATCTTCAGCAACCAAAAATCGTATTTTAGATGTTGTGGCGTCTGTAATAGCTTTTCTACAGTAGTCAAGAATGAAATCCGGTTTTAGTTTCTTGCGTTTGTGTATGGTTTTGTGACAGATTGTCTGTTCACAAACAGTTTTGCGTTGACGTTGTAGTTTGTTTATTTCTTTTTCAAGTCTTTGACGTTTTACAGTGTCGTCTGGTTTTGTAACACGAAGTCTGTGATTTGCAATAAGGATTTTGTTATCAATTTCAGTAAGTATTGCTTTCTTTTTTAATGGTCGTTTGATGGAATCTGCATGGTTAAGATTTGTATTTTTAGGTTTATAGTAATTGGTGTTATCTTCTCGAAACATGTGTAATCAATCCTCCTTGTAAATGTGTATGCGTTTTAGTCTTGCACCCGTTAGTTTTATGTTGTAGTTATGGTAAATATGTTGATTTATGAGTATTTTTGTAGTATAATTTGGGTATAATATCAGAGAGAATGGAGTGTTAAATATGTCCGAAATTAAATGTCCAGAGTGCGGTCATCGATTCGAATTGACTGCATCTGATTATGATAATATTGCATCTCAGGTTAGGAATGCTGAGTTTGAAAAAGAAGTACAGAATCGTATGAAGTTAGTAGAAGATTCTTATAAAGCACAGATGTCAGCAAAGGTTGAATCAGCAAAGCTTGAAGCTGTTGGTGAATTGCAAAGACAATTGAGTGATTCTAAGCAGCGTGAAACAATGCTTGAAGGAAAATTGTCTTTGGCTGAGTCGAAGACAGAGTTGGCTGTTTTACAGGCTGTTGAGTCTCAGAAGACGAAGGATGCTGTAGAACGTCAGCGGCTACAGACAGAGCTTGATTATTATAAGGATTTGAAAACTCGTATGAGTACGAAAATGGTTGGTGAAACACTGGAACAGCATTGTCAGATTCAGTTCAATCAGATAAGAGCTGCTGCATTTCCGAATGCTTATTTTGAAAAAGATAATGATGCGAGAACCGGGTCCAAAGGTGATTTTATTTATCGTGAAGATATGGATGGTGTATCATTGTTATCTATCATGTTTGAAATGAAGAATGAAATGGATACAACTGCTACTAAACATAATAATGAAGATTTTTTCAAGGAACTTGATAAAGACCGTAGAGAAAAAGGTTGTGAATATGCAGTTCTTGTATCCATGCTGGAAGCTGATAGTGAGTTGTACAATGTTGGTATTGTGGACGTGTCATATAGATATCCGAAAATGTACGTTATTCGTCCTCAGTTTTTTATTCCAATGATTACAATTTTGCGAAATGCTGCACTTAATGCAATGGACGCTCGTCGTGAACTTGTTCGTATGCAGAATATGAATCTGGATGTGACGAAGTTTGAGTCTGAATTGTTAAATTTTAAAGATAAGATTGCTAAAAACTATGATTTAGCATCTCGTCAATTTATGACAGCAATTGATGAAATTGATAAGACAATTGACCATTTACAGAAAGTGAAGAAGAGTCTCTTGAGTTCAGAACGCAATTTAAGATTGTTGAATGATAAGACAGATGGTCTTTCTATACAAGGTTTAACAAAAGATAATGAGACTATGCGTGAAGCTTTTAAACAAGCTGGTGTAGACATTAAATAGGTTCTTGTAAATCCTGTAATTTTTGGTATCTTTTAAGTATAAAATGATATCCAAAAATGAAAGGTAGGAATGTGATATGAAACGAAAGTTGAGTAAGAGAGCTTGTAAGATAATTCGTAATATTGGATTAGCTGTTGTAGTGGTTGTAGGACTTGTGACAGCATATGGTTTCGGGGCAACGAGACAGTCTGGAATGTCAAACAAGATTGCAAATTTTAGTACTGATAATACAGGCATTGCTGGTGGATTGAATAGTAATTCATACAGCAATTCTTATGATGAATCATCTGCTGTTGATATTGATAGTTCTTCAAAGGTTGTGAAAGACAGTTATTTTAATCTTGATACAACAAAATATGATGATGTGATGGATGATTTGAAAAAGATTGCAAAAAATAACGATGGTGTATTTTCATCCAACAGTGAATCGGTACGAACATCAAATGATTATTATTATGACTATTATACAAGTAAACATGATAGCGGTGATAAGTATCGCGTTGCAAGTCTGTCAATTCGAGTGCCGTCTGAAAAATTCAGTGATGTGTTTGAGCAAATTTCAAATTTGAAAAATGTATCAGTTGTCAGCAAACAATGTTCAGCATATGATGTGGAAGATGACTATAAGGATGTGCAGTCAAGACTTGACAATGCTAAAAAAAGATTGGCTCGGTATCAGGAATTACTTGAAAAAGCTGATTCAATGGATGATATGATTACATTGGAAGACCATATGAACGAAGTTCAGTCTGAGATTGATTCATATAGTCAGGATTTGCATGACATTGATGCTGATACAAAATATTCTACGGTATCTATTAATATGACAGAAGTAAAGTCATTTGAAATGACACAGAATGTTTCTTTTGGACGACGTTTGATGGATTCATTCACAGATGGTTTTTCATCATTTGGTGATACTGTTGGTGATATTGTATTGTTTATTGCTCATAATTTCTTGTGGTTATTGATTGTAATAATTGTTGTATTGTATATCAGAAAGAAACGTTTGCTTAATGTAAAACATGTTGCTGATAAGATTACCGAAGAAAATGAACATAATGCATAGAGCGTTAGTGTGTAAGAAATCTTGATTTTTAAAGGTTTCTTACATATAATTGTGTAGTGAATTTGTACATGGAGGTGTATTTAATATGTTGTCTATTCAACATGTAATGTGTTTAGCATCGCATAGTAGAAATTCTGGTTCCAGATTAATAGCTGCGACATTGTATCCAGATGCGATTCGAGCGTATAGTGGACCAAGACAGTATTCTCATTTTGAAAATATGTTGTATGATGTAAAATCGAAAGGCAAGGTTACTTATGGGTTAAATATCATATAAAAATGCTTCAATTATCAGGTTATTTTGTCAAAAGGGTTGTTTATCATGCGATTTTAGTATATAATAATATCAGTTCATTTATGAGGATATTTTCCTCTTCGTTCTGACATGAACGAAATAAATTAGAAAGAAATGGAGAAATTGTACATGAAACTTAAAACTGTATTTGGTTCTCATAGTAACCGTGAAATTAAGAGAATAAATCCTATTGTGGACAAGATTGAATCCATGCGTGAGCAAATGATGGGGTTATCAGATGAACAGTTGAAGGCTAAGACAGATGAGTTTAAAACTCGTCTGGACAATGGTGAAACATTGGATGATATTTTACCAGAAGCATTCGCTACCGTTAGAGAAGCGTCTCGTCGTGTACTTGGTCTTGAACATTATAGAGTGCAGTTGATTGGTGGTATTGTTCTTTATGAAGGACGTATTGCTGAAATGAAGACTGGTGAAGGTAAAACATTGGTAGCTGCATTGCCTTCATATCTTATGGCTTTGAAAGGCAGAGGTGTACATGTTGTTACTGTCAATGATTATTTGGCAGCTCGTGATGCCAATGAAATCGGTCAAATTCATAGATTTCTTGGATTGACTGTAGGTTGTGTATTGTCAGAAATGAAATCTGTACAGCGTCGTGAACAGTATGCGTGTGATATTACATACATCACAAACAATGAACTTGGTTTTGATTATTTGCGTGATAACATGGCAGTTCATTTAGGTGATTGCGTACAGAGAGACCTGTTCTACTGCATTATTGATGAGGTGGATTCAATTTTGATTGATGAGGCTCGTACACCGTTGATTATTTCAGGCATGGCATCTGAAAGCACTAAGGTGTATGAAATCTGTGATGCTTTTGTTCGCACATTACAGAAAGGTTCTGTAAACAAGCTTGAAAAAGCTGATATTTTGGTCGGTACAGATATTGTAGAGACTGGAGATTATGTGGTTGATGAAAAAGACAAGGTTGTTCATCTTACAGAACAGGGTGTGAAGAAAGCTGAAAAAGTTTTTCATATTGATAATCTTGCCGATGCGAAGAATTTTAAATTCCAGCATCATATCAATCAGGCATTGAGAGCACATGGTCTTATGCACAAAGACAAGGATTATGTTGTAAAGAATGGCGAAGTTCTTATCGTTGATGAATTTACAGGTCGTATCATGGATGGTCGTAGATATTCTGATGGATTGCATCAGGCTATTGAAGCAAAGGAACATGTTGAAATTAAGAATGAAAATCGCACAATGGCAACTATCACATTGCAGAATTTCTTTAACAAGTATGAAATCAAGTGTGGTATGACAGGTACGGCTTCTACAGAAGCGCAGGAGTTCAAGGATATTTATCATTTGGATGTTGTAACAATCCCAACAAACAAACCTGTGATTCGTGATGACAAGGAAGACCTTGTGTATATCACAAAGCGTGAAAAGTATCAGGCTATTGTAAAAGAAGTAAAGACGCTGTATGCAAAACGTCAGCCTGTGCTGGTTGGTACTGCAACAATTGATGTATCTGAGAAGTTGAGTGATATGCTGACTCGTGAAGGTATTCCGCATCAGGTATTGAATGCGAAGTTCCATGAAAAAGAAGCTGAGATTGTATCTCATGCCGGAGAAGCTGGAACAGTTACAATTGCGACAAACATGGCTGGTCGTGGTACTGATATCAAACTTGATGATGAAGCTCGTCAGAATGGTGGCTTGTATATTATTGGTACAGAGAGACATGAATCTCGTCGTATTGACAATCAGTTGAGAGGTCGTTCTGGTCGTCAGGGAGACCCAGGAACATCACAGTTCTATATCTCACTGGAAGATGATGTTTTACGTCTGTTTGGTGCTGCAAATATGCTTGATTTGTTCAGACATATTGGCATTAAAGAAGGCGAAGCCATTTCTCATAAGAAATTGTCAAAGACTGTAGAAAAAGCACAGGAGAAGATTGAAGGCAATAACTTCGGTATTCGTAAGAATCTGGTTGACTTTGATAAAGTCAATAATGAGCAGCGTGAAATGATGTATATAGACCGTCGTAGTGTATTGGAAGGTGCTGATATGCACGATGCTGTTGAAAACATGATGGAAAGTCTGATTGAACATATTGTTGATAAACATTGTTCATCCAAGAAAAAGGATGAATGGGATATTCCAGAATTGACTTCAACATTGAATGATATTCTTTCAAGACCTGTGACAGTTGATGTTTCTGATGTCAAAGATAAGAATGAGTTGATTGATAAGTTGCTTGATATGGCAAGAACTCAGTATGGTCTGAAAGAGTCTGAGTTTACAACTCCTATTATGCGTGAAGCTGAACGTATGGTACTGCTTCGTTGTATTGACCTTCGTTGGGCAAATCATATTGATACGCTTGACCAGTTGCGTCAGGGTATCGGTCTTGTTGGATATGGTCAAAAAGACCCTGTTCTTGAATATAGAACATCTGCATACAAACTGTTTGATGAAATGCTTGAAAGCATTCAGTATGATACACTTCGTATGTTGTTTAAATCAAGATTTAATGAAAAGGATTCTGTGACAGAAGATGCGCCAGCAATTGATGCTGATGTAGAGGCTGATATTAATATCGAAGCTGTTAACCATAGTGATAATGTGAAAGCAATTATTGGATAAACATAAGCGAACCGTGTATTTGGATGTATGCGGTTCGCATAATATTATGATTTGTCATTGTAAAAAATTCTGATTTTCGTGTATATTTGAAGTATCAAAGCACGAAAATTTTTATATAGATTTTTGTACTAAAAATAAAGAAAGGGGAATAAAGATATGTATACAACAATTGGTTCCGATTATGATTACGGTGCTAGTGCTGGTCTTGGAGCAGTTATGGGTGTATATAGTATTGTTTGGCTTGCCGTTTGCGTAGTGATGATTGTTGCAATGTGGAAGGTTTTCACAAAAGCTGGCAAACCCGGTTGGGCTGCAATCATTCCATTTTACAACGCATATACATTGTTCGATATGGTATATGGCAATGGTTGGAAGTTCTTATTCTTGTTAGTGCCATTCTATCACATTTATGTTGGTATCAAGCTGTATATCGATTTAGCATCTGCATTTGGTAAATCCGGTGGATTTGCGGTTGGATTGATTTTCTTAAATCCAATCTTTATGTGCATTCTTGGTTTCGGTCCTGCTGTTTTTGAACCGAAATGTTATACATCTGTTAAGAAGCAGGCAATGCCAACTGGTACAGCCCGTCAGATGTCTGATGAGGAAGCAAAAGCTGCTTTGAAAGCAAAATTACAGTCTCGTAAGTAATGTAGAGTATATTATTTTCGATAAAAGTGGTGGATTATGTCCACCACTTTTTTGTTTGTTACAGGTTGCATTTTATTGGCTCTTTGCTATGATTGTAATAGGAAGATGTATTGAAAGGAGACGAATATTATGAGTGAAGAACATAAATTGGGTACAAGTAAGCCAAGAAATCCTGTATCATCTAATAAAAATAAAACTGTAGACAATGATAATGGATTTTCATTAGAAAGCTATGATAAAAAACAGTTAGATAAACTGATGGGTATTATAGATGAGTATCCAGAACTGCTTGATTTGATGGCACGATATGAAAATGTAGATATATCAAGTTTTATTAATGGAATACGTAAAACAATGCAAGATAGAGCTGATGCACAACAAGTAGTTGAACAAGAATCTGTGCAAGATGAATCTGAGGCGATTGTGGATAAAAATCAATTTGAAGATGTAGTTGATTCTGAGTCTGTAAAAGGTGAAGCTGCCAAAACAGATGATGAGAAAGTTGGCGAATCTAGTGATAATGTGT
>UMGG01033290.1_pt1 | contig 40107 bp, 36 predicted proteins | sample 1965211 | NCBI WGS metagenome assembly UMGG01 (sample SAMEA4836064, study PRJEB28245) | human gut metagenome | biome: gut microbiome; material: fecal sample | place: Denmark | collected 2008 | reverse complement strand
ATTGACCGGAAGCTCTTTTCCAAAATTCGCTCTGATAAATTCTATAGGCCATCCAAACCAACAGTGCTGGCATTTGCTCTTGCTTTGGAACTGCCGCTTGCCCAGATGCAGGAGATGCTCGGTAAGGCAGGGTTTACCCTTTCCCATTCGAGCAAATTCGATATCATTGTAGAATATTTTGTCGAACGGGGAAACTACAATGTGTATGAAATCAACGAGGCATTGTTTGCTTTTGACCAGAGCCTGATCGGGGCATAAGGACAAAGAAATGTCGTTTTCTATGCGACCACTTCACAAAAGAAAATCGCTATATTATGGCTGTAAGGTACGAAACCGAGCAGCCAGTGCTAACACCGGCTGTATCGCAGATGTCGATGCTTCCAACAATAGATCGTGAAGGAATTACAAAGTTCATCAATGAACAGGGATATCTGACTTATATCGTCCGTGCGGTAAAAATCAATAGTTATTTGAAGTCTTTGATGAGCTTGGCAGGGCTGTTATCGCAGTTCAATATCTGTATTACAGAAAGTAGAGAGGCGAAGGGGCAAGCGTTGGAAAAGACCAAGGCTGATATCGATAAATATCTACGTGATGTTGAATATTGGAACCAGTTTGAAGAACCAGAAGTGGATCACAAATTACATTACTGGAAAATCGACAACTGGGGTGAAAAGATATTTGGTTCACATGGCGTTTTGTTCCTTGGAGCATTCATGGACAATACAAAACTCCTCTTCCCAGTTTTACTAATAATGAAATTTGTTTGGCTGTAGTTAAAGGCAGGTTTTTAAAAAATCCTAGTACAGTAGAATATAAAGTGATTAATGATACAGTCCTCTACATGAAGGAGATGAACAAATGACCAAGGAAGAAATTCAGGCATCGATTAAGTCGATAATGTTTTCTGGTTCAGTTTGCGGTATTGAAATATATGCCTGCCTACGCGATGAAAGTGGATATCAAACCCAAAAAATCAGAGCAACAGATAAGTTGCTTTCTAGCACAAAAGATAAGGTGGCAGGTTTTATCAATTGTACCTATCTTGCAGATGATGTCGAATTTGATACATCAGAAAATATTGCAGACAATAAGAAAGAATTTTATGAGATTAGTCTGATAGAGAACTATAGACCCTTTACTTTTCTTGATGATGCTGAAAAGCGTACGGAGTACTACTCGGAAAGCGATAGAAATAAACTGTCTGGATTTCTTTTTAGAATCAATTTGAATGACAAGTACTTTTGGGTTTATCAACATATATACTCTGTATCAAGAATTGATCGAAGTAAAAATGTTATAGCCCTATTTGTTGGTGATACATACGATGAAATTGATAGCGATATTGTGCAGATAGATTCACGAGCAGATGTAATTATCTTTTCTTCAAGTGTTGTTACGGCAAAAATGGATCTTATGCAGAGATTTTTTGGATTTGAGCAATACATACGAGCGGGGGCACAGAAGACGATTGAGATTATTCGCGATCTGGATATTGTAGATAGCCTTGAAAAGTTTGTTGCGTTTGAAAATAAAAGTAAGTTGACAAATGCAAAGAAGTTATTAAAGGCAAAAAATTCGCCTGTTTTGCAGATGAAAAAGAACGATTTGTTAGAGAATCTGAAAAAGCATTCTCGCTACAAAACTATGTTCAAGTTTGAAGAAGATCATATTGTGATTTCTTCACAAAAAGAGGCAGCGGCATTTATTAAAATGTTGAATGATGATATTGTTCGGTCTGAACTCACTGGAAAAGAATATGACAGCTCCAGCAAAATGCTTTTGGGCCCAGTGGGAGCAAGTCACTGACTGACCAATGATAGGAAAATATAGATGAGTGATAGAAGAAAAAAAGGATTCTATGTCACAGGTACTGTCAGATATAAAGCCCCATATGACGAAAAAGTTCATGACGGCTCATTGTATTAATGAGCAAGATATTCAGTCTATCAGTCCAATCTTCCTGCCCAGATATAAGAATGTGTAGCTCATGCAGGGATTGACCAACAACAAGCTGGATTTCAGAATTCAGGTAAAAGGTGTGTTCGGGACAGAAAGAAACTAACGAAGGCTAAGTGGAAAGAAACACAGCTCTGGATTTTTTCTTCACCGTCATGAGGCTCTTTTTCGGAGCTGTCTACGATTGCGAAGAAAATCTAAAAGGCATGGATTCCAGTTCCAGACCGGATACAAGACCTCCAAGAGAGACAAATTCGATTCTATCCTCATAGACATTGACCAGATTGCTTCCGCTGAAAGAGTAATCACGGTGAACAATGCTGTTCAGTAAAGATTCTCTGATTGCATCCTCTGGATAATCTCTTCTGTCAGTTCGATCCAGATTTGAAAAGGTTGCCTTTCCTTTCTTTTTCTTTCTTTCTCATTATAAACAAGAAAGAAAGGTCAAGGGGTGTAGAAACAAGCATTTTGTCGACCTGCAACAATTACAAGCCTCGTTGGAAAAGCAATGGGGTGTTTTTTAACCGGTTTTTTGGTGGATTCGTTTTGAGAGCAACTTTGAAATCAAATTTTGTTGCTTCGGCAATGAGCTGTTCTATCATAGAAATCTCTCTGTTGAGGTTGTAGAAGGTCTTTTGAATGAGGAAAATACAGGTTTATAGCGTTAGTGTAAACCACTCTTCTGAAGGTTAGCGATGACTTGTAACTAAAATAGCGACAAAATAAATTAAAAACTAAGATCAGTCTCTAAATAATTGATATTCTATGTGAAAGAGCGTATAATATAAGTACAAGAACAGGAGGCGATTATATGCTGGATGTAAATATGATAATTGCAAACAACATTCAGGCTGAACTGAAAAAAGAAAACAAAAAGCAGGTTGATCTGGCAGAAGGAATTGGAGTCTCCAAACAGACAATGAGCAAAATTATGAATGGTGCAAGAGCAATCAATGCGATTGAACTTCATAAGATTTCTGAATATCTGCATGTGTCGATGGATTCTCTGATGAAGATGCCAGAAAAGCCGATGGATACGAATGTGATTCATGCGTTTATGGGGCGTGTTAAAACAGAAGAAGCAAGAAAGGGAATCCGGCTTGCGGATGAACTGTCCGACATGATTCTGTTCCACACTAGGGCATGCGAGAATGGCAAAAAGATGGAGCAGCTCTGGGAGGATAAGTGATGAACAATGTTCTGAAAGATAGCCTTTTTGTAAGCCAAAACAGGAAATTTGATGAAATTCAATCTGTTGTCAGGCAGTTTTCGGCAGAGTATGTCGGTAATTCTATTATCAAAGATAATATTTTTGCTGTTATACAGAACTATGCAAGAAAGAAAGAAATTGCACTGGAACTGCTTCGTTTTCCAATTCATGATGATGAATTATGGGCATTGACTTTTTTGAAGCAGGATACGATTTTTGTGTGCGTAAATACGGCACTTCCACTATGTAAGCAGTTTTTCGCTGCGTCGCATGAATTGTATCATATCTACTGTTATGTAGAAAATGCAGACCAGAGCTATATAAAAAATGGTTCTATGCTGGATTCGGCAACAGGTGATGAAACAGGAAGAACACAGGAGGACTTGGAAGCTAATGCCTTCGCAGGTCTGCTTTTGATGCCGGATCAACTTCTCCATGAGCAAATTCTACTGTATGGAATTGATAAAGATTTGGTTTCGGTAGATTCCGTTTTGATACTTATGGATATGTTTGCTATGCCCTACAAGGCAGTTGTACTGCGCTTGTTTGAAAGTGGAAACATATCCCACCAGCAGGCTGAAAAGCTGCTGGAGATAAGTTCTGCGAATGTAATGAAAAGGGCATCACTGATAGGTAAGGCAAAGCGCTGGCAGCTTGATGGCAGGGGAACAGAATCTTTTGGCACACTCCTTGAGAAAGTTGAGTATAACAGACAGCATGAGTATCTGACAGAATCCAGAGAAAATGACGATGTGGCTTACATTACTCAACTGAAAAAAGAGTACGGTTTGGATTGAGGGGTGTCAAAGCGAAGTGAAAAAATATGCACTGCTAGATACCGATTTCATTTCCAAAACGCACTCTGTTCAAGATGGCGGCGATAATCATTTGATTGACCGGGTCATGGAATTGCCGGAATATGTGTTCTTTTGTCATGCGCAAATCGTAACAGAACTTAATCGGTATAATGCTGATGCGCCAATCTGGTTGAGCGAAAAGATTGGCGCGCAAAAGATAAAAAGCTACACGGATCAAGAAATTCTTGAAAGCCTGTCACATGTACGAGGGCCGCTGGCGTGTGCGACTTATACACAGATGTTAAAATTGGCCTGTGATGTTTTTTCTAAAGATTACTTTTCGGAACATTATCGAGCATTGGAAGATGCTGATTACACGGCGATATCGAGAGAGGATTATTTGAAAGAGATTGAACGACTCGATATCGAAGTGGGCAAGAAAAATAATCTTGGAGAAATCAAGTCTTTTGTGCTGTTGCAGGTCTTGTCGGTGATGCTTGGGGAGCAGATTTATGTGTTCTGCTCCGATGACCGAAATGCTCGGAATGGCGCTACAAATTTTGAAGATGTTCGATGTATTAGTCTGGTATCGGTATTCTCGCGTTTGAAGGAGGAAGCAAACTGGACGTTTGAAGATGCTGAGCCGTATATTGAATCGCTCATTGCATTTTATCAAGATCATCACCAAACTACTTTCCGAGTAATGGAAGCGTCTGAGGTTAGAAGATTGCAACGGATACCATGCAGACAGGTGTTGCAGGAAATCTTTAACGGAAAATTTATTGAATTGAAAAATGGTATGTTGCGGTACAAGCGGTAAGTGAAAACAGGTTAAAGAATACCAACAATCACATGTCTAGTTGGGAAACCAGCGGAGAAAGTTATTGCAATGATAGAAGCAAAGAGTTCAGTAAAAACAGAAACATCTTAAAAAGTATACAGAGTATATTGCGAAGAAAAATCGCATATGATATAATGCTCGCAGGCAAAAAAAGAATTAAAGTGTTTATAACAAAAAAATCAAAAGCCCTCGAAGTTGCAGCTTCCAGGGCTTTCTTCTTATTTCATTTTTTATTACAGTGGACAAGGAATCATCAGGTCAGAGCTCCGCTGTTTGTAGTATAGACGATAATTGTTGATTTTATTACGCAACAGGAATATTCAGTTAGGCTTACGCACAACAGAAAATTCTCATTCAATGCAGAAAGGGGCGGTTTTATGAAGCAGGATACACTGGAGGGCAGAGCAAAAACGAAAAACGGTGTCATTCGATTATGCTTTTCGGTGCTTTGCATTTTATTGGAAGCAGCTTTTATCATTATCGTGATCACAAGGCTGAATGAATATGCGGAGATCGTTAATCTGCTGACTAGAGTCTTTGCAGGAATTCTGGTTCTGGCACTATATGCATCCGATCAGACCTCTTCCATGAAAATGCCGTGGATCATTCTGATACTTGTGTTTCCGATTATGGGTGTAGCACTGTATCTGCTGATCGGATTAAATGGCGGAACCCGTAAAATGCGAGAACGATATGCGGATATCGACAGAAAGCTTCTGCCGCTTCTGCCGGATAATCGGGAAAAACTGGAAAATATCAAAAACAAAATCCCAAAAGCAGGAAATATCAGTGAGTATATTTGGAAAAATGCAGGTTATCCCGTATACCAGAATACGGATATTGTTTATTATGATGAGGCGGTAAAGGGATTAGAAGCACAGTTATCAGCACTGTCAAAGGCTGAAAAGTTTATTTTTATGGAATACCATGCGATAGAAGATGCAGAGGCCTGGAAAAAGATCCAGAAAGTGCTGGAGGAGCGTGTGCAGGCAGGCGTGGAGGTGCGAGTATTTTATGATGATATGGGCTCTATTGGCTTTATTAATACGGATTTCGTAAAAAAGATGGAGCAGATCGGAATCCACTGCCGGGTATTTAATCTTTTTATGCCGGGTCTGAATGTATTTCTGAACAACCGTGATCATCGAAAAATAACCGTGATCGATGGAAAAGTAGCTTTCACAGGCGGCTATAATCTGGCAAATGAATATTTCAATTATACCCATCCCTACGGACAATGGAAGGATACCGGGATCCGTCTTGAAGGCGATGCAGTTCAGTCGCTGACAGCAACATTCCTTGAAATGTGGAATGCAGCCAATGACAGGAATAATAATGAGGATTTCAGCAAATATTTTATAAGATCAGAATATAAGGCAGCTCAGAACGGATTTGTACAGCCTTATGCAGATAGTCCAATGGATGATGAACAGGTAGGAGAGGAAGTTTATATCAGCATGGTCAACAAAGCTGAAAAATACTGCTGGTTTATAACGCCATATCTGATCATTACGGATGAAATGACACATGCGCTGTGTCTTGCTGCAAAGCGGGGGATTGATGTCAGGATCATTACACCGGGAATCCCGGATAAAAAAATGATTTACAGTGTTACACGTTCCTTTTATCATGGACTGGTTAAAAATGGAGTGCGGATCTATGAGTGGACACCTGGCTTCTGTCACGCCAAGATGAGCGTGGCAGATGACTGTATGGCAACCTGCGGAACCATAAATCTGGATTACAGAAGTCTTTATCATCATTTTGAAAACGGATGCTTTATGGCAGACAGTCCGGCTGTGTTATCTATAAGAAATGACCTGGAAGAAACAATGAAGGAATGTCGGGAAGTAACAGAACAATACCGTACAGGACGCAGTGCATATCTTCGTCTGGGACAGCTTTTCATGAGATTGTTTGCAGGATTATTGTAAGGAAGAGGTGTAGATCTATGTGTACAGCAGCAACGTATCAGACAAAGGATTTTTATATGGGAAGAACTCTTGACTATGAGTTTTCCTATGGGGAAGAGGTGACCATAACCCCAAGAAATTATGAGTTCGATTTCCGATATGCAGGAAAAGCAAAAACACATTATGCTTTCATAGGAATGGCGTTTATAGCAGGAGATTATCCGCTTTATTATGATGCGGCTAATGAAAAGGGACTAGGTATGGCAGGACTTAACTTTGTGGGGAATGCGGCATATGCAGAGGAAGCGACAGAGGCAGATAAGGATCTTGTCCAGGTGGCGCAATATGAATTTATTCCATGGATCCTTACCCAGTGTGCTTCGGTGGCTGAAGCAAGGAGGATGCTTTCCAATATGAAGCTTATGGGAACACCCTTCAGTGGACAGCTTCCAACGGCACAGCTTCACTGGATGATCGCAGACAAGGAGGAATGCATCGTTGTAGAATCCATGAAAGACGGAATGCACATCTATGACGATCCTGTTGGCGTACTTACAAATAATCCTCCATTCCCCGGTCAGATGTTTGCACTTAACAATTATGCGGGTGTATCCAGAAAGCAGCCGGAAAGTACATTTGCAGGAGTGCTGGAGTTGGATCCATACAGCAGAGGAATGGGCGGAATGGGAATTCCGGGAGATCTTTCAAGCCAGTCAAGATTTGTAAAGGTTGCATTCACAAAATTAAACGCAATATCCGGAGATGGGGAAAACGAAAGTGTCAGCCAGTTTTTCCATATTTTAGGCTCTGTTGATCAGCAGCGGGGATGCTGTGAGGTATCAGAGGGCGCATATGAGATCACGATCTATACTTCATGCTGCAACACGACAAAGGGAATCTATTATTATACCACATATGATAATCACCAGATAACCGCAGTAGATATGTATGCGGAAAACCTTGATTCAGACAAGCTGATCCGTTATCCGATCATATTAAACGGTGAGATCCGATGGCATAATAAATAAGAACAGGATTTTTACAGAAGATAATGAGGTAGGAAGATGGAAAATTATTCAATAGTATTCAGCAGCTTAACCGGTAATACAAAAAGCTGCCAGTCAGCCGATCGTAGTGTATACAGAGATTTGACTTTACAGCAGAGAAAAATATCAAGTATAATACTATAGCATTATTAAAAATCCCTTCCGGGAAAACAGAAAAACCACAATGATAAAGGAATATAACAAATGAGTATTTTAAATGTAGAACACCTGACCCACGGGTTTGGAGACAGAGCGATTTTCGAAGATGTATCTTTCCGGCTTCTTAAGGGAGAACACATCGGACTTGTAGGCGCTAATGGCGAAGGAAAGTCCACATTTATGAGTATCGTGACCGGAAAACTGATGCCGGATGAGGGCAAGGTAGAGTGGGCAAAAAATGTCCACGCAGGCTATCTGGATCAGCATGCAGTTCTGGAAAAGGGGATGACCATCGGCCAGGTGCTGAAATCCGCTTTTGATCCTCTTCTCAAAAAAGAAGAACGGATGAACGAGATCTGCGACAAGCTGGGAACTGCAGATCCTGACGAGATGGATGGTCTGATGGAAGAGCTTGGAACGATCCAGGACGAACTGACACTTCACGATTTTTATGCGATCGATGCCAAAGTGGAGGAGGTTGCCAGAGCTCTGGGCCTTCTGGATCTGGGGCTTGACCGTGATGTTACGGATCTAAGCGGCGGACAGAGAACTAAGGTACTTCTTGCGAAGCTTCTTCTTGAGAAGCCAGATATCCTGCTTCTGGATGAGCCTACCAACTATCTGGATGAGGAGCATATTGCATGGCTGAAAAGATATCTTCTGGATTATGAGAATGCATTTATCCTTATTTCCCACGATATTCCGTTCCTGAATTCTGTAGTTAACATTATCTATCATATGGAAAATCAGGAACTGAACCGTTATGTAGGAGATTACGATCATTTTCAGGAGGTCTATGCGGTCAAGAAGGCACAGCTGGAGGCTGCTTACCGCAAACAGCAGCAGGAGATCAGTGAGCTGAAGGATTTCGTAGCAAGGAATAAGGCACGTGTTTCCACAAGAAACATGGCTATGTCCCGCCAGAAAAAGCTGGACAAGATGGATGTGATCGAGCTGGCAGCAGAGAAGCCGAAGCCGGAGTTCAAATTCCGTTATGGCCGAACACCAGGAAAGATGCTTTTTGAGACACATGACCTTGTGATCGGTTATGATGAGCCGCTTTCCAAGCCACTGAATTTTACTATGGAGCGAGGACAGAAGATCGCACTGGTGGGAACCAATGGAATAGGAAAAACAACACTTCTTCGAAGCCTTCTTGGACTGATCAAGCCTCTTTCCGGAAGCGTGGAGCAGGGCGAGAACCTTGAAATCGGATATTTTGAGCAGGAAGTTAAAGGTGAGAATCGAACTACCTGTATCGAAGAGCTCTGGCAGGAATTTCCGTCATTTTCCCAGTATGAAGTGCGTTCCGCACTGGCAAAATGCGGCCTGACGACCAAGCATATTGAGAGCCAGGTACGAGTTTTAAGCGGTGGTGAGCAGGCAAAAGTGCGTCTTTGCAAGCTGGTGAACCGTGACACCAATATTCTTCTTCTGGACGAGCCTACCAATCATCTGGATGTAGATGCAAAAGACGAGCTGAAAAAAGCTCTCCGGGAATACCGCGGAAGTATTCTTCTCATCTGCCATGAACCGGAATTTTACCAGGATGTGGTAAATGAAGTCTGGGATATGAGCAAGTGGACAACCAAGATATTCTGATAATGGATATAGATATATGGCAGAAAAGACCGATATAATTCAAAAAGTACAATAAATGGGACATAAAGATGACAGCATAAGGGCAGCAGAGTCTGCCAGACAGAATACAGAGGACAAATAAATGGAAGAAACACAATTGAAAAAATTCAGTATCGTTATGGAGGGCGGCGGTATGCGAGGTTTGTATACAGCCGGCGTGATCGATGTTCTGATGGAAAATGAGATTTATGCGGACAGTGCGGTGGGCGTATCGGCTGGAGCTGTTTTTGGATGCAATTATAAGTCCAGGCAGATCGGAAGAGTTCTTCGCTATAACAAAAAGTACTGCAAGGATAAAAGACTTGCAAGCATCCGGAACTGGATCACCACAGGAGATGTATACAGCCGGGAATTCGGATATTATGAACTGCCCTGGAAGCTGGATATTTTTGACCGTCAGACCTACGCAGAAAATCCCATGAAATTTACAGTGGTGTGTACGGACCTGGATACAGGAAAACCGGTGTATCATGAATGTCCCAACGGAGATGTGGAGGATATTGAATGGATGCGTGCGTCGGCATCGATCCCGGTAGCTTCCCGACCGGTGAAGCTTGGGGGAAAGAGACTTCTGGATGGTGGTGTGTCTGATCCGATCCCTGTTAAGTGGATGCTTTCCCGGGGATACGAAAAAAACGTAGTGGTGCTTACCAGAGATGTGAAGTACCGAAAAAAAGCAAACCCGAAGATGCAGCTTTTTCTGAAAGCAGTATTACATAAATATCCGGCTTTTCTGAAGGATCTGGAGGAACGGCATATCCATTATAATGAAACACTGGAGGAACTGGCTTCTCTGGAAAAAGAGGGGCGCATTCATATCATCCGTCCGAGCAGTCCCATCCAGGCGGCGATGATCGAGCGTGATGAGAGCAATCTGGAGCGGATCTACCAGACAGGAAGAGCAGATATGAAAAAGGATCTGGAGAAGCTGAAAGCCTACCTGGATTCCTGAATCACAGACCGAAACAAAATTCGACTTATACCCCTTTCTATGTTATGATATTGGATATCATTACAACAGAAAGGGGTATTTTCAATGGGAGAAAAACCTCAGAATATAAAACACAGACATATAAGCCTGGGCGTGCTTGCCCATGTGGATGCAGGAAAGACGACATTATCGGAAGGCCTGCTTTTTAAATGCGGAAGGATCCGGAAAATCGGAAGAGTCGATCACAAGGATGCGTATCTGGATACCTATGAGCTTGAGAGGGAGAGAGGAATCACCATTTTTTCAAAGCAGGCAGTTTTTTCCATGGGGGATATGGAAGTGACACTTCTGGATACACCGGGGCATGTGGATTTTTCTGCTGAGATGGAGCGTACCCTGCAGGTGCTGGATTATGCGATCCTGGTGATCAACGGAGCAGATGGTGTGCAAGGGCATACACAGACATTGTGGAGACTGCTGACACAGTATAAGATCCCAACATTTCTTTTTGTAAATAAAATGGATCAGGAAGGAACAGACAGGGAAAGACTTCTTGAGGAGCTGAAGAAGAAATTAAGCGGATGCTGTGTGGATTTTAGTGGAGAACTGGAATGCTCCGGTGCAGAAGCAGCAGGGAAAAAGGAGAATCCTGTGGATAACTCCGGGAAATATCCGTCAGCTGAAGGAATACAGCTGAAAGACAACGCCAGTGAAGCAGAAAAAGAGAATATATCCGGAACGCAGGGCACTTCTGATAAAATAAATGGAACGGATGATTTTCTGGAAAATATCGCCATGTGTGAGGAGAACCTTCTGGAAAGCTTCCTGGAAACAGGAACGATCGCAAAAAAGGACGTGGCAGAGCTGATCCTGGAGCGAAAGCTTTTTCCCTGCTTCTTTGGATCTGCCCTGAAGATGGAAGGCGTAGATGCTTTTATCCATGGAATGGAGACCTACATGGCAGTACCGTCCTATCCCGCAGAATTCGGAGCCAGGATCTTTAAGATCGCCAGAGATGAGCAGGGAAACCGTCTCACTTATATGAAGATCACCGGCGGCAGCCTGAAGGTTAAGGAGACGCTGACCAATGCAGGAAGAAATGGTATTCCGGCAGAGGAGATCTGGGAGGAAAAGGCAGATCAGATCCGTATCTATTCCGGTGCAAAATTTGAAATGCTCAAAGAGGCAGAGGCAGGAACCGTCTGTGCAGTTACAGGTCTTACCGAAACATATCCGGGAGAGGGACTTGGCATTGAGGCGGATTCTGCCATGCCGGTGCTGGAACCAGTACTGAATTATCAGATCATCCTTCCGGAGGGCTGTGACGCCCACAGGATGCTGAAAAGCCTGAAGGAGCTGGAGGAGGAAGAACCGCAGCTTCATATCATGTGGGATGAGCAGCTGGGAGAGATCCACGCCATGCTGATGGGCGAGGTACAGATCGAGATCCTGAAGCATCTGATCTGGGAGCGCTTTCATGTGGCAGTAGAATTTGGGACCGGTAATATCGTATACAAAGAAACCATTGCCGCACCGGTGGAAGGTGTGGGACATTTTGAACCGCTTCGTCATTATGCGGAGGTGCATCTTCTTCTGGAACCGGGAGAGAGAGGAAGCGGACTGCAGTTTTTCACAGCGGCAAATGAAGATCAGCTGGATCGGAACTGGCAGCGGCTGATCCTGACACATTTGGAGGAAAAAGAGCATCTGGGAGTCCTTACCGGATCACCCATCACCGATATGCAGATCACACTTCTCACCGGGCGGGCACATCAGAAGCATACGGAAGGTGGAGATTTCCGGCAGGCGACCTACCGTGCTGTGCGCCAGGGCCTCAAGAAAGCGGAGACAGTTCTTCTGGAACCCTATTACAGCTTCCGACTTGAGGTTCCGGCAGAAAATGTAGGACGTGCCATGACGGATATCCAGAGGATGCAGGGAACCTTTCAGGGGCCGGAAACCCAGGGAGAGCTGTCGGTGATCACAGGAAGTGCGCCGGTGGCAAAAATGAGGGATTATCAGAGCCAGGTAGTTTCCTACACAAGAGGCAGAGGTCATCTGACCTGTACTCTGAAGGGCTATGAACCCTGTCAGGATCAGGAGCAGATCGCAGAGGAGATCGGCTATGATTCCGAGAGAGATCTTGAGAATCCTACAGGCTCTGTATTCTGTGCCCATGGAGCAGGCTTCGTGGTTCCCTGGTATGAGGTAGAAGAATATATGCATCTGGAAGGAGCTCAGCTTTCGGACAGTAATGATGCCTATGAGGATTCCGACAACAGCTTTGCAGGAGTGCGTTCAGTTCAGGGAACAGCCAAAAACAGTCCGGATCACAGAACAGCCAATGCCGGCCGTGGAAAATATACCTCCATGTATGGAAGCTACGAAGAGGAAAAAGAACTGAAGGCAATCTTTGAGAAAACCTTTGGTCCGGTGAGCTCAAAAAAATACAGCAGTAACAGCCGAAGCTTCGGAAATACGGAAAGCGGAAGCAGCTTTTCCGGGAAGGGAGGCAAAGGTGCAGCAGATTCTGGCCTTCCGGCAAAATCCGATCACGGCGCCTGGAGAAACAGCAGTCCGGCCATCCACAGAGAGGACTATCTGCTGGTGGACGGCTGCAATATCATATTTGCCTGGGAGGATTTAAGAGATCTGGCACAGGCAGACTTTCATGCGGCACAGTCCAGGTTAATGGATATATTAAGCGATTATCAGGGAATCAAGGGCTGCATCCTGATCCTGGTATTTGATGCCTACCGTGTGGAGGGCCATCCGGAGGAAACCTTCCAGTATCATAACATTCATGTTGTCTATACAAAAGAAGCGGAAACTGCAGACCAGTATATTGAACGCACTGTCCATAAAATTGGACGGAAGCATAACGTGACAGTTGCCACATCAGACGGACTGGAGCAGATCATCATTATGGGACAGGGAGCCGCCAGGATCTCAGCGCGCGGATTCAAAGATGAGATCGCTTCCGCAAAACAGCAGATGAGAGAAGAATGGCAGGAGCGCAGAGACAACAGCAAAACCTATCTCTTTGACAGTATGACACCGGAACTGAAATCTCATATGGAAGACATCCGTCTGGGAAGAAAGAAAAAAGAAGAATTATAACAAAAAATATATGCCCTCATTGTGGGCATATTTCACAAAAATAAAAAAACTTTTTGAATTCTTTTGCAAATAAATGGGAAAAGTAGTAAAATAAGGATAGAATCCTCAGTGAGAAGCTCCTTGTCTGGATATATAACCTGGCAGGGAGCTTTCATTAGAGCACAATAAGCGCCAGGATAACAAAAGAAAAGTAAAAAAATGAAAGGAAGTGGAAAAATGTTTGAAACAGGCGAATATGTTGTGTATGGTCGTACCGGCATCTGCCAGGTAACAGGAGTTACCACAATGAGGGTGGATGGTTCCTCCGGCGAGAAGCTTTATTATGTACTGAGGCCCGGAGGAGAAACAGATGGGAAGATATTTACACCGGTGGAAGGTGGAAAGCAGGTGCTTCGCGGAATCATTACGAGGGAAGAAGCGGAGAGGCTTATCGATGAGATCCCATCCATTGAGACACTGAGTATTGAGAATGAGAAATTCCGGGAGGATAGCTACAAGAAATGCATCCGTACCTGTGAATGCAGAGATCTTCTTCGGATCATCAAGACGATCTACGTCAGAAAACAGGCCAGATTATCTCATGGCAAAAAAACAACCGCTACAGACGAGCGGTATCTGAAGCTTGCAGAGGATCATCTCTATTCTGAATTTTCCATGTTACTGGATATCCCCAAAGAACATATGGCAGATTATATTGAACAGCGAGTACACCAGCAGAAGGAAGCCGAAGAACAGGTATGCGCTGTTTGACAAAGCAGAGCGTATCTGCTATGGTATTTCCGGTAACCTTCCAGAAATCCTGTATCTGTGACAGAAGCTTCACAGGAAGTGGAGAACAGATTCAGGATCAGTCTGAATGTTATAAAGAAAAGGAGATGCCAGAGAAATGAGAGAACAGCTTACCCGCAAGGATGTTGAAAAAATAGAGCAGGAGATCGAACACCGTAAACTGGTAGTACGTAAGGAAGCCATTGAGGCGGTCAAGGAGGCACGTGCCCAGGGAGACTTAAGTGAGAACTTTGAGTATTATGCAGCCAAGAAGCATAAGAATCAGAACGAGAGCCGCATCCGTTATCTGGAGAGGATGCTGAAGACTGCATCCATTGTATCCGATGCTTCCAGATCTGACGAAGTGGGAATGGACGATATCGTGGAAGTTCTTTTTGAAGAAGATAATGAGGTGGAGAAGTACAAGCTGGTTACTTCCATCCGCGGAAATTCCATGGAAAACCGTATCAGTATTGAATCGCCTATCGGCAAGGCACTGCGCGGTCATCGTGTAGGAGACCGGGTGGAAGTAAAGGTCAATGATGATTACAGCTATTACCTTGTAATAAAATCCATCGACAAGACCGGATCTGAGGATGAGGAGATCCGCGGATTCTGATCACAGATCGCAGGGCAGCTCTGCTCATGAGCATGCAGCTCAGCGGAATGAGAATATCCGCAGCACAAAACACATCATAAGGATAAAAATAACTGTACGATATATAGGACAGAGAGATCCTGACGGGAAATCGGTTTCCCTTAACAGGATCCTCTGTTTTATTTTTTTTACACAGATTTTACATTCCAGTGGGGAAAATTTTACAATAGGCCGCTATTATGAAAATCGTTGAAATGAGAAAAAAGGAAATCAAACATATCAAAAAGAGAAAGTGAAGGAGAGTATTATGGACTTTTTCAGCGTACTGGCATTGCTTGGCGGCCTTGCTATTTTCCTTTATGGAATGAACTTAATGGGAGACGGGCTTGCGAAGGTTGCAGGCGGAAAGCTTGAGCGGATCCTGGAGACACTTACCTCCAATCCCATCAGAGCCGTTCTTCTTGGAATGGGTGTGACTGCAGTGATCCAGTCATCTTCGGCAACTACCGTTATGGTCGTTGGTTTTGTAAACTCGGGAATCATGAAGCTGTCCCAGGTTGTGGGAATCATCATGGGTGCCAATATCGGTACTACCGTAACCTCATGGATCTTAAGTCTTACAGGTATCCAGAGTGATAACTTTATTATCCGGCTTTTTAAGCCGACGTCATTTTCACCGATCCTGGCACTGATCGGCGTGGTTCTGATCATGTTTACAAAAAGCCAGAAGAAAAAGGACGTGGGAGCGATCTTTGTAGGCTTTGCGATCCTGATGTATGGAATGAATGCCATGAGCGGAGCTGTGGAACCTCTTGCAGAGGTACCGGAGTTTACCGGAATGCTGGTGAAATTCTCCAATCCGATCCTTGGAGTTGTGGCCGGAGCAGTGCTGACAGCGATCATCCAGTCGTCCTCCGCATCGGTTGGTATCCTCCAGGCACTGTGCCTTACCGGAATGGTACCGTTCAGTGCAGCACTTCCTATTATCATGGGACAGAATATCGGTACCTGTATCACTGCGATCCTTTCAGCCATCGGAGCCAGCAAAAACGCAAAACGTGCGGCTATGGTCCATCTGTATTTCAATCTGATCGGAACCATGCTGTTCATGGCAGTATTTTATGCGATAAATGCAGCAGTACATTTTTCATTTATGGCACAGGCAGCGACTCCGGCCGGGATCGCGATCCTGCACAGTGCCTTCAATATCACGGCAACTCTTGTTCTTCTTCCGTTTGGAAAAGCTCTGGAGAAGCTTGCCTGTCTTACTATCCGCGACAGGAAGGAAGAGGAGGAGAAGGTGGCAGCAGATCCGGATTTCATGATCCTGGAAAGCCGTTTTCTGGAGAAACCTGCATTTGCAGTTGAGCAGAGCAGGAATGCAGCGAAAAAAATGGCAGAGGATTCTCACAGAACTCTGTTTACAGCCCTGGACCTTCTGAAGAATTTCAGCACAGAAGGAAAGGCTCTGGTGGAAGAAGCAGAGAAAAAGGTAGACCGTTATGAGGATGAACTTGGAACCTATCTTGTAAAACTGAACCAGAAGGATCTTTCCGTTCATGACAGTCACAGCGTTTCCATCATGCTCCACTGTATCGGTGATTTCGAGAGGATTTCCGATCACGGTGTGAACATCATGGAATCCGCACAGGAGCTTTATGAAAAAGGCCTGAAGTTTTCGGATAAGGCGCTGGAAGAGTTACGTGTCATGGAGCATGCGGTGGAAGACATTGTAGATATTGCTTACAAGGTTTACGAAAATCAGGATGTGCAGCTTGCGAGAGAGATCGAGCCACTGGAGGAAGTGATCGATGAACTCAGCAAGGAACTGAAGTACCGGCATATCCAGAGACTTCGCGCCGGAGAATGTACTATTGAAATGGGATTCATCTTGTCCGATGTGACTACCAGCCTGGAGCGTGTGGCAGATCACTGTTCCAATATCGGTGTTTGTGTGACACAGGTTCATGAAGATGCTTTTGATACACATCAGCACCTGAAGCAGATCAAACATGGGCCGGACGAAACCTTCTACCGTGCGCTGGAGGTGATCCGGAGTCAGTATCAGCTTCCGGAAATAAAGGATGAGCCGGCGGCAGCCCAGATGGCAGCGGCAGGCAGCCAATAAAAAGATATCGAAATAATGCTATGCCCTGGTTATCTGTATCAGCAGACGGCCAGGGCTTGTGCAGTAAAAAGAAAGCAGTTATACTGAAGGCATGGAACAAAAAAGACCAGACGATTATGAAGTGCCAACGGCAAAAAAACGAACAGAGAGGATATAGAATGATCTACTGTGTGGAAGATGAGAGAAATATCAGAGAGCTTCTTGTCTATACCCTGGAGACAACAGGCTTTGCGGCAGAAGGTTTTGAAACCGGGGCAGAGCTTGACACAGCCATGAAAAAAAATCTGCCGGAACTGATCCTGCTGGATATCATGCTCCCGGGTGAAGATGGGTATAATATTTTAAAACGACTGAAAAGTGACACCAGGACCCGGGATATCCCGGTGATCATGGTCACAGCCAAAGAAGCGGAGTTTGACAAGGTAAAAGGTCTGGAGGGCGGCGCAGATGATTACATCACCAAGCCCTTCGGGATGATGGAATTTGTAGCCAGGGTCAAAGCGGTCCTTCGGCGCTGCGCAAGGCAGAGCGAAGAGAGAGAGCTGTACTGTAAGGATCTTCGTGTCAATGTGTCCCGTCACGAAGTCAGCTATCAGGGTGAGGTGAAGGAGCTGACCAGAAAGGAATTCGAGCTTCTGGAATATCTTATGGAGAACAAAGGACTGGTCATGTCCAGAAACCAGATCCTGTGCCATGTGTGGGGCTATGATTTTGACGGAGAAACAAGGACTGTAGATGTTCATGTACGGACTCTCCGACAAAAGCTGGGGGAGGCCGGAAATCTGATTGAGACAGTGCGTGGCGTGGGATACCGGATCGGAGATCATGTATGAAAAAGAAAATTCTGCATCATACAAGCATTATGATCATTTTTGCTGTTCTTGTCACGTTTCTGGCAGCAAGTGTGGTCACCTACAATAAATTAAACACATACATGCAGCGGGGAGTCCGTGAGGAAGCGCAGTATATCTGCCTTGCCATGGATGAGTACGGAGATTCCTTTCTCACAAAAAAGCTTCGGACAGTATCATCAAGTCGTGTGACTCTCATCCGTAAAGACGGAACCGTTCTCTACGATTCTGAGGCCTCTCCGAAAAAACTGGCAAATCACAGTGATCGTCCGGAATTTATACAGGCAGAAAAAAATGGAAAAAGCGAAAGTATCCGTTATTCAGAAACCTTTGCAAAAAAGACCTTTTATTATGCGGTGAAGCTGGATGACGGAAACGTGCTCCGTGTAGGAAAAACCGTAGACTCCATATATTCCACATGGATCTCAAGTCTTGCTGTGCTGGGACTTCTGATGCTCCTGGTACTGATCCTGGAGTTTGTTTTTGCACAGAGACAGACCAGAGAGTTGATCCGTCCGGTCAACGATCTGGATCTGGAGCATCCGCTGAACAATGTGTGCTATGAGGAACTGCGTCCCCTTCTTGTGCGGGTGGATGAACAGAACCGGCAGATCCGGCAGCAGGTAAAAGAACTGAAGGAGGCAGAGGAGATCCGGAAGGAATTTTCTGCAAATGTTTCCCATGAGCTGAAGACCCCGCTGATGTCCATTTCCGGTTATGCGGAGCTTATGATGAACGGCATGGTTCCGGCAGATCATATACGGGAATTTTCCGGAAGGATCTACCATGAATCAATAAGACTTTCCAATCTGGTAGCGGATATCATCCAGCTTTCCAGACTGGATGAAAGCAACAGTGAGGTTCCTTTTGAAGAGGTGGATCTTTATGAGCTTGCGGAAGACGTAAGAAATAATCTCAGACATCCTGCCGGAAAGAAAAATATTTTCCTTGAGCTTGCCGGAAGTGCAGAGAAGATCAAGGGTGTCCGCCATGTACTCTATGAGATGCTTTTTAATATTGCAGACAATGCAGTTCGCTATACAGAACAGAATGGTCATGTGCGGATCATGGTAGGCAACCGGAAAGGGCATCCGTTCTACTGTGTGGCAGATGACGGGATCGGAATCCCGAAAAGTGAACAGGGAAGGATCTTTGAGCGCTTTTACCGGGTAGACAAAAGCCATTCCAGACAGACCGGCGGAACAGGTCTGGGGCTTTCCATTGTGAAGCATGGAGCAACGCTTCATCATGCACAGATCAACGTGGAAAGTGAACAGGGAGTTGGAACCAGGATGGAGATCGTTTTCCCGGAGAATACTTCTGACCGAAAATAAACTGAAAATAATCAGTAGGATTTCACGGTGAAGTGTAGTATAATAAAAAAAGGTTCAAAGGCCGGTCGGATGAGAATCTGACCGGCTTAAACTATGTATGGGAAAAAATCCCTGTATTTCTAAAAATCAGGAGGAACAAGATTATGAAAGAGCCGGTTCTGGTAGTAATGGCAGCAGGAATGGGAAGCCGCTACGGCGGACTGAAACAGATCGATCCTGTAGATCAGGAAGGTCATATCATCATGGATTTTTCCATTTATGATGCCGTACGTGCAGGCTTTAAGAAAGTGATATTCATCATAAAAAAAGAGAATGAACAGGATTTCCGCGATGCCATCGGCGACCGCTTAAGTGACAAGGTGGAGATCGTTTATGTGCATCAGGATCTCAACAACATCCCGGAAGGCTTCCAGGTTCCGGAAGGCCGTGTGAAGCCATGGGGAACCGGACATGCGGTATTAAGCTGTGCCGGAGAGATCGACGGACCGTTTGTGGTGATCAATGCAGATGATTATTATGGAACCCATGCCTTTAAGATGGCGTATGATTTCCTGATCCAGGCCCAGGAGGACATCGTACCTGCCCAGTATATGATGGTAGGCTACCGTCTTGAGAATACCCTGACAGACAACGGCTACGTTTCCAGAGGTGTCTGTGAGACAGATGAAAATGGATATCTTGCAGATATCAATGAGCGAACACACATTGAGAAACGTGACGGCGGAGCAGCCTACACAGAGGACGATGGAAAAACCTGGACAAGTCTCCCGGGAGAGACTCCGGTATCCATGAATATGTGGGGCTTCACCGGTGGATTTATGAAAGAGCTGGTAAAACGCTTCCCGGTATTCCTTGAAAAGAGCATTCCGGAAAATCCTCTGAAATGCGAATATTTTCTTCCGTTTGTAGTTGACGAGCTCCTTCAGGAAAAAAAGGCAGCAGTCAGGGTCCTTACCACACAGGATAAGTGGTACGGAGTGACCTATAAAGAGGACAAACCGGTAGTGGTAGCCGCGATCCAGAATCTGAAGGATCAGGGACTTTATCCGCAGGGACTCTGGGATTAAGTAGTAAACCTGGTTTTCTGCTATTGTGGAAACAAAGGAACAGTGCTAAAATAAACAGGAACAGTTAGATCCAATAGAGGAGGAGAAAAACTATGGCAATTTTAGTAACAGGTGGAGCAGGATACATTGGAAGTCATACCGTTGTAGAGCTGCAGAGCGCAGGATATGATGTTGTAGTAGTTGACAATTTATGCAATTCCAGTGAGAAGGCTCTGGACAGAGTATCCAAGATCACAGGCAAACCGGTGAAATTCTATAAAGCAGATATCCTGGACCGCGATGCATTAAATGAAGTTTTTGACAAAGAAGAGATCGACTCCTGTATTCATTTTGCAGGACTGAAAGCAGTTGGTGAATCTGTTGCCAAGCCGTGGGAGTATTATGAGAACAATATCGCAGGAACCCTTACTCTTGTAGACGTGATGAGAAAACATAATGTTAAAAATATTATTTTCTCTTCCTCAGCAACCGTATACGGAGATCCGGCAATGATCCCGATCACCGAGGAGTGCCCGAAGGGACAGTGTACCAACCCATATGGCTGGACCAAATCCATGCTGGAACAGATCCTTACAGACATCCAGAAGGCAGACCCGGAGTGGAACGTAGTTCTTCTTCGTTACTTCAACCCGATCGGTGCTCATAAGAGCGGAACCATCGGTGAGAATCCAAATGGTATCCCGAACAACCTGATGCCATATATCACACAGGTAGCAGTAGGCAAGCTGAAAGAGCTTGGCGTATTCGGAAACGATTACGATACACCGGATGGAACAGGTGTCCGTGACTACATCCACGTAGTAGACCTTGCCAAGGGCCATGTAAAAGCCCTTAAGAAGCTGGAAGACAATTCCGGATTAAGTATCTACAACCTTGGAACCGGAAAAGGCTACAGTGTTCTTGATATCGTTAAGAACTTTGAGGCAGCTACCGGCGTTAAGATCCCATATGTGATCAAACCACGCCGCCCAGGCGACATCGCAACCTGCTACTCCGATGCAACCAAAGCTGAGAAAGAGCTTGGCTGGAAGGCAGAGAACGGAATCCGCGAGATGTGTGCAGACTCCTGGAGATGGCAGAGCCAGAACCCTAATGGATATGAGGCTTAAGGAACAGATAGCTTAATTACATAAAAATATAAAAGCGATATAAAATACGGCAGACAGCCCCGGAGGGGTGTCTGCCGTGTTGTTTTTTTTGAGGGTAAAAAAGTCGCTTATCATTTCCATAAGCGACAAACAGGCCGGAAACCCGTATAAATGAGGACTTCCGGCCTGCTTTGACCATAATTCTGACTGCTAATAGTTCAGCTTTTCCATGCACTTCTGCTTTTGTTTTATGCTGCTGTGCACATAAATATCCATGGTGATCTTGACGGACGAATGTCCCAGAATTTCAGAAAGTGTCTTGCTGTCAAATCCCATTTCCGTACAACGGGTGGCAAAAGCATGCCGGAGAGAATGAATGTTGATACTGGGGATTTCACATTGCTGAAGGAGCTTCTGGAATTTACGCTGTATATTTCTGGGCTCCATACATTTACGATTCGTACCCGTCAGCAGGTATGAATCAGGTTCAGCAGCAATCCGCTTCATTTTTTTCAATAAAAAATCAGGGATTGGAATATCCCTGATGGATGAGACTGATTTAGGAGGACCTATCATTAAAACGGTTTTGGGTTCGTCATCAGATTCACCAGAATAATCAAGATTTTTTATCCGTGAGATCGTTCGCCTTATATGAAGCAGTTTTTTATCAAAATCAATATCTTCCCACCGGATACCGCTGAGCTCGCCAACGCGGATCCCTGTATAAATACATAGCAGGATGCCGATGGGAAATTCTGAGTCCTCAGCAGAGAGAACTGTGATCAGCTTTGTGAGATGTTCATGAGAAATAAGCTGAAAAGGACTGGTATTTATTTTGGGATACCGAAATTCAAGCTGTGAAAGATTCAAATACCCCTGTTTTTCACCATAGCGTAAAATACTGTGGAACAGGATCAGAAGATTTTTGATGGTACGTGGCGAAAGCCCCTGCTGTTTCAGCTTTTCAGAGAAGGTATATACAGAAGCAGAAGAGATGTATCTCAGCGGCGTATCACCAAATTCCGGAAGGATATGTGTATCAAGAAGTGTTTCGTAGCAGGCATAGGTGCTGAGCTTTACAGCATAACGCATGGATAACATCCATTCTTCACTGAGGTTTCGAAATACATAACACTTTCCCGGAGAGTTTTGAAGATTATTCTGACATAAAACAGCCAGCTTTTTCTTTTTTACAGCCTCGTATGTACGACCATACAGATATCCGTACTGGATACGTCCATTCTGGTCACGACATTTTTCATAGCGTGCTTCCCATCGGCCATCTTTTCTTTTTCTGATATTTTCCCCTTTTCTAGGCATAATCGTAGTCTCCTTTTCGCACTATTATAGCAAAAGTCTGACCATTTTTGTGACCACTAATAAGCGAAAAAAAGGAAAATTTGTCGTATATAAAAAAAATCAACCGAAAAAACCTGCATTTTTGGTCGAAAGTGGTGCATTTTTCGTATCTTGACAGTGACAGTGTGCAATGCTATCATTGATTAAGATTCAAAAACTATGCAATTTGAGAGAAAATCACCTGTCGCTTATGGAAATGATAAGTGACAAAAATAATAATTTAGATAAGTTATATTATAATGATTTTTCTTTGTAAAAAACGGAGAACCAAAATGAAAGAACCGGAAACCGGCAAAAAAGAAAACACCGGAAAAAGCGGCTACAGCATCACAACCTGGCGACTGCATCTCTGGTGCAGACATCCGGAATGGCTGCGGACCACACAGGAATTTTATAACCGGATCGCTGAATTTTATTACAACCTGCTTCTGAATCATACGGATCTCTGGGAAATGGGAAGCCAGCAGACTTTACGCGAGCTGGAGATCATGAGCATTCCGGGACGAGGCGGACGCATACCATCAGATCCCCTCCCCTGGCAAAAGGTTCCACTGTATTTTCGAAGAGCAGCAGCCAATGAAGGAATTGCTTCAGCCAAAAGCTATCTCAGCCGTTTTGCCCAGGATGAGAAGATCGGCAGAGCCGAGAAACTAAATGCAGCAGTTACCTATTACAAAGGAATGTATCAGGATTTTTCCGCTAAAGAGATCACGTTGCGTGTCTGGACAGGAGACACATGGACCTGGATGCATTGCCGGCTGTCAGGCAGAGACTTTCCGGAAAACGCCAGACTCATGTCACCATCCGTAGTTTTTGAATACAAATATGACATGCTGCATGTTCCAGTACGTCAGAACAATGAAAATACAGCAACCGTACGTCAGAGGATGCAGGCAGGATGCAGGATACTCTGTATTCAGTTTACAAACAGTGATGCCTTTGCAGCAGGCGTTGTTCTGGACGGAACCGGTCAGGAGATTGCAGTGAAGTTCTGGAAAGGCGGAAATGAATACAGCCACCATTGCAGAAAGCTTCTGGAAAAGATCCAGAAGTCCCAGGAAGCAACCGGAGGCAGACAGACAGGCAGAGTTGATCAGAAATACTGGATGCATCTGAAACATCTTTCTGAACACTATGGACACCAGGTCACAAGCCAGATCTTACGTTTTGCCGTAGAGCAGGACGTTTCTGTGATCGTACTTCCACGTTATAACCAGGAATATTCCAGAAACGTCATGAAAGGCTCAGGAAACTGGGGCCCGCTCCACTTAAGCACCAGGATCCGCCAGTATCTGGACTACAAAGCATGGAAAAACGGAATCATCGTTATCGAAGTCCACGCCACCGGCATCAGCACAAACTGTGCCAGATGCGGCGCAGAAATCATTCGGACTGACACCAGAACAGAACTATGCTGCTGCGCCAATGGACATCAGACGAACCGATATCTGAATGCTGTGAGAAATCTCGGGAAAAAGTGCCTGACACAGTTTGGACGTGGGGCATGAAGGGAAGAACAAAAGAAACAGAACAGAATATCAGTATGAAAAGCGAGCAGGTGAATTGACCTTATGGCATGTCAGAAAACAGATGTCATAAAGTCAGTGCATCGGCTTTGCCGTGCTGACAAAAAGAAAGCGAAAGCAAAACACGGTGTATATCAGTGATAAACACCGTCGGGTTGAATACCGCCTGTCGTGTGTGTACCTGAAGAAGGTGTGGGCACGGCGAAGAATGTGCCGGCTTTTGAGTTGGGGAGTGTATTCGAAGTTATTTTTAATAGAACTGTGAGATATGACACAGGAGATTATGAAAATGAAATACCATCCTGAAATACAGGATGTGTACATAGGTGCAAAAATTAGAGGATATGCCCGATGAGGGACGGAGGAGTAAATAACATGAAGAATTACAAAATCGCCGTTGCGGGCACTGGTTATGTGGGCTTGTCAATTGCCACGCTGTCGAGCCAGCATCATCAGGTAACCGCAGTTGACATTGTTCCGGAGAAGGTTGAGCTGATTAACAATCGTAAGTCTCCGATTCAGGATGATTATATTGAAAAGTACCTTGCAGAGAAGGAACTGAACTTGACTGCAATTCTGGATGCTAAGACCGCATACGCCGATGCTGACTTTGTTGTCATTGCGGCCCCGACCAATGTCTACTCAACAAACCATATTGACGTAGCAACGTCGAAAAGAACCTGTTTTGCACACTAATTGAGTTGCTGAAATTGGTTGTATTTCACAGCTATATGAGCTATAAATGCTAGATGCTTATACAAAACGCTGAACTTTTGGCCCATGTGGCACAAAATTGGCACATCTTTTTCAGAAGAATCATAGAAATGGCGGAAAACAGGAGAAAACAACAAAAATCCATGAGTTTATCATTAACGTCTGAAACTGCTGTTGAGTACACTATCTGACCCGCTAATGACACCTACATCATAACGGTTTGTTGAGTCATGAAAAATAGAGAAAAACAGATGATTTCTACTTCATAAAACAGCTGTTGAGTAGAGCATGTATGGTGATGATAAATACATGTTTTGTGCGGTGAGAGTGAATGATTTGTTCATAACGAACAATGAATGGCGAGAAATGGACTGGGTAATATATACAGTTTTAACAAAACTCATGCACCGACAGGGTTCAATTCAACAATCCAACACTTAGAAAAAACGTCATTGCAGGGTATACGGGGTTCGATTATATAAAGCAACACTTCGGCTATAGAGAAATAGAGACGAGTGTACTCAACGGATGTTTTATGAAGTAGAAACATGATTGCTGGGGTAATTGGATACGACAGTATAAGAAAACGCTTAGCCGCGTGTGAGCGACAAAAAAGAGAAATACCATCCGATGAGGATGTACACATAGGAATTTTTAGATTCAGAGATGGAGGAATAGATGTTATGAAAGGCATTATTTTAGCAGGAGGATCGGGCACTCGTCTGTATCCATTAACGAAAGTAACGAGCAAGCAGCTCTTACCTATATTTGATAAACCGATGATTTATTATCCGATATCTGTTCTGATGAACGCTGGCATCCGTGACATTTTGATTATTTCCACACCGCAGGATACTCCTCGCTTTGAGAACCTGCTGGGTGATGGACACCAGTTTGGTGTGAACCTGACCTATGCTGTTCAGCCTTCTCCGGATGGACTGGCACAGGCATTTATCATTGGTGCTGATTTTATCGGTAATGCCTCTGTGGCTATGGTGCTGGGCGACAACATCTTTGCGGGTCACGGATTAAAGAAAAGATTGACTGCTGCAGTAGAAAACGCTGAGAGCGGCAGGGGTGCAACAGTGTTTGGCTACTACGTGGACGATCCAGAGCGTTTCGGCATCGTTGAGTTCGATAAGACCGGTAAGGCTATTTCTATTGAGGAAAAGCCGGAGCATCCGAAGAGCAACTACTGCGTAACTGGCCTGTACTTCTATGATAACCGCGTGGTCGAATTTGCAAAGAACCTGAAACCTTCTGCGCGTGGTGAACTTGAAATCACCGATCTGAACCGCATTTATCTGGAGGACGGCTCCTTGAACGTGGAACTGCTGGGTCAGGGCTTCACTTGGCTGGACACTGGTACACACGAGAGCCTTGTTGATGCTACTAACTTCGTAAAGACCGTGGAGCAGCATCAGCACCGTAAGATTGCCTGCCTGGAGGAAATCGCATACCTGAATGGCTGGATCAGCAAGGACGAGCTGATGGAAGTCTATGAGGTCATGAAGAAGAACCAGTACGGCCAGTATCTGAAGGATGTCATGGACGGCAAGTATCAGGAACATCTGTATTAATTAGAAAACAAGAACAAGATATAGATAAGTGTAGAGGAGATTAAATCATGAATATTATTGTTACCGGTGGCGCTGGTTTTATTGGTAGTAACTTTGTATTCCATATACTGAAGAAGTATCCGGATTACCGAATCATCTGTCTGGACAAGTTGACCTATGCAGGTAATCTGTCCACACTGGCACCTGTTATGGACAACCCGAATTTCCGTTTTGTGAAGGCTGACATTTGCGACCGTGAAGCTGTAGACAAACTGTTTGAAGAAGAACATCCGGACATCGTGGTGAACTTTGCGGCAGAATCTCATGTTGACCGTTCTATCGAAGATCCTGGCATCTTCCTCCAGACCAATATCATCGGTACCAGTGTGCTGATGGACGCATGCCGCAAGTACGGCATCCAGCGTTATCATCAGGTTTCTACCGATGAGGTTTACGGCGACCTGCCGCTGGATCGTCCTGATCTGTTCTTCACTGAAGAAACTCCGATCCATACCAGTTCTCCTTACAGCAGCTCCAAGGCTGCAGCGGACCTGCTGGTTCTGGCTTACCACCGTACTTATGGTTTGCCTGTGACCATTTCTCGCTGCTCCAACAACTATGGTCCGTATCATTTCCCGGAGAAACTGATTCCGCTGATGATCGCCAACGCACTGGCTGACAAACCGCTGCCTGTTTATGGCGAGGGTCTGAATGTCCGCGACTGGCTGTATGTGGAAGACCACTGCAAGGCCATTGACCTGATTATCCACAAGGGTCGTGTTGGTGAAGTCTACAACGTTGGTGGTCACAATGAGAAGCAGAACATTGAGATTGTGAAGATCATCTGTAAGGAGCTGGGCAAGCCGGAAAGCTTGATCACTCATGTTGGTGATCGCAAGGGTCACGATATGCGTTATGCTATCGACCCGACCAAGATTCACAATGAGTTGGGTTGGTTGCCGGAGACAAAGTTCGAGAATGGTATCAAGAAAACCATCCAGTGGTATCTCAATAACCGTGAGTGGTGGGAGACCATCATCAGCGGTGAGTATCAGAACTACTACGAGAAAATGTACAGCAACCGCTAACAGGAGGGAAGAACATGAAGTTTTTTGTAACAGGCGTTGGCGGTCAGTTGGGTCATGATGTGATGAATGAGCTGCTGAAGCGTGGCCATGAAGGTGTTGGTTCTGATATTCAGGAAAACTATAGTGGGGTGGCAGATGGTTCTGCAGTGACGAAGGCTCCGTATGTAGCACTGGATATTACCGATAAGAATGCCGTTGAAAAAGTAATTACAGAAGTAAAGCCGGATGCTGTGATCCACTGCGCTGCATGGACTGCTGTGGACATGGCAGAGGATGATGATAAAGTAGCGAAGGTTCGTGCTGTCAATGCAGGCGGCACGCAGAACATTGCAGATGTTTGCAAGAAACTGAACTGCAAGATGACTTATATCAGTACGGACTATGTATTTGACGGTCAGGGTACAGAGCCTTGGCAGCCGGACTGCAAGGATTATAAGCCTTTGAATGTATACGGTCAGACAAAGCTGGAAGGTGAGTTGGCAGTCGGCCAGACACTGGAGAAGTATTTCATCGTCCGCATTGCTTGGGTGTTTGGGCTGAATGGTAAGAACTTTATCAAGACTATGCTGAATGTCGGCAAGACACATGACACTGTCCGTGTGGTCAATGACCAGATTGGCACACCGACCTATACATACGATCTGGCTCGACTGCTTGTCGATATGAATGAGACTGAGAAGTACGGTTACTACCATGCGACTAACGAAGGTGGCTACATCAGCTGGTACGATTTTACGAAGGAAATCTACCGTCAGGTTGGCTATAAGACAGAAGTTCTGCCGGTGACCACGGCAGAGTATGGCCTGAGCAAAGCTGCTCGTCCGTTCAACAGCCGCTTGGATAAGAGCAAGCTGGTGGAAGCCGGATTTACGCCGCTTCCGACTTGGCAGGATGCACTGAGTCGTTATCTGAAAGAAATAGAGCAGTAAAAGGAGATAGAAGAAATGGGACAGATTAAAGTTGAAAAAAATGTAGGCGGTATCGAGGGACTTTGTGTGATTGAGCCTGCTGTTCACGGTGATGCTCGTGGCTATTTCATGGAAACCTACAATGAAAAAGATATGAAGGAAGCTGGCATCGACATTCATTTTGTACAGGATAATCAGTCCATGTCCACGAAGGGCGTGCTGCGCGGTTTGCATTTCCAGAAGCAGTATCCGCAGTGCAAGCTGGTACGCGCTGTGCGCGGAACTGTGTTTGATGTCGCTGTTGATCTTAGAAGCAATTCCGAAACTTATGGTAAGTGGCATGGTGTGACTTTGTCTGCTGAGAATAAGAAGCAGTTCCTCATTCCGGAGGGATTTGCACACGGTTTCCTTGTTCTGAGCGATGAAGCAGAGTTCTGCTATAAGGTGAATGACTTCTGGCATCCGAATGATGAGGGCGGTATGGCTTGGAATGACCCGGAAATCGGCATTGAGTGGCCGGAACTGAAGGGTGAGTATAAGGGTAGTGCCAGCGCAGAAGGCTACACGCTGGAAGATGGTACTGTACTGAACTTGAGTGATAAGGACCAGAAGTGGCTGGGACTGAAAGATACCTTCAAGTTTTGATTTAACGCAGGAAGAATAAACTAGAAGGTAGGATAGAACTATGAAAAATACCCCATATACAGTTCTAATGTCTGTATACATAAAAGAAAAGGCTGAGTATTTAAAATTAAGCATTCAGAGTATGCTCGATCAAACGGTTCCGCCTGATGAGTTTATTCTTGTTAAAGATGGTCCGTTAACAATGGAACTGGATGCAGTTGTAGACTATTACAATCAAAAATATCCGGGTTTGTTTACCATAATTTCAAATGAAACGAATCTGGGACTTGGACCAGCACTGGCGAAAGGTATAGTCACATCAAGAAATGAGCTGATTGCAAGAATGGATTCTGATGATATATCAGAGAAAACCAGATGTGAAAAGCAGCTTTTAGCGTTTGAAAAAAATACAGACTTGGAGATGGTTGGATCATTCGAGGCAGAATTTATTGGTGAAAAAGACAATGTTGTTTCAATCCATCGAGTGCCAGAAACACATAGTGATATTGCAAAATTTATGCGTCGTAGATGTGCTATTTTGCACCCTACGGTAATGTACAAGAAAGGTGCCGTTATTAGAAGTGGAAATTATCATTCTGTCCCATTATATGAAGATTATGATCTTTTTGCAAGAATGGTACTGGAATATAATGTGCGAAGCTATAATATTCAGGAAAATTTGTACTATATCAGAACGAGTGAAGATTTCTTCAAAAGACGCGGCGGATTAAAATACGCAAAAACTGTATTGAATTTTAAATGGAAGCAGCATAAAAAGGGATACATGTCGCTGGCAGATTTTTGCATCAGTGGTTTAGGACAAGCATTTGTATGTGTTTTACCGAATTCATTGCGCAAGGTAATCTATTTGAAATTGTTGCGATAAAAATTGATTGAGGATGATTATGGAGAACGAACCGATAAGAGTTTTGCATATTGTGCCTAATATGCAGGCAGGTGGGCTTGAAACATTGATTATGAATATCTATAGAAATATAGATAGGACTAAAGTGCAATTTGATTTTCTTGTCCATTATACTGGAAATTACTTCTATGATGATGAGATTAGGAGTTTAGGTGGAAGGATTTATAAGTTGTCAGTGCGTGATGACAACAACTTTATAAAATATTTAAAAGATTTGGATGCTTTTTTTAAGAAACATCCAGAATATAAGATTGTACATGGACACATGGAAAGCCTAGGACAGTTTTATTTTAAAGCCGCAAAAAAGGATGGCGTTCCTGTGCGTGTTGCACATAGCCACAATTCAGCAACAGAAAATACATTCAAGGGAAAAATTAAGGGACTTCTCTTAAAGAGATACAAAGTATTTGCAACAGATTACTTTGCTTGCTCACAAAAAGCAGGTGAGTTTATGTTTGCAAATAAAAAGTTTACTGTTCTGAAGAATGCAATCATTGTAAATAATTTCATTTACAACGAAAATGAGAGAAATCGGCTGAGAAAAGAGCTTGGCATTGAAGGAAAAATTGTCATTGGTCATGCAGGAAGGTTCTGTGAACAGAAGAACCATAAATTCTTAATAGATGTCTTTAAGAAAATTGCTGATTTGGAAAATAATGCTGTTTTGCTGCTGATTGGTGCTGGAGAAACTTTTGAAAAGGTAAAAGAACAAGTCTGCGAATACGGTTTGGAAGAACGTGTTATTTTTCTAGGGGTAAGAAAAGACATTGCAAGCTTGTATCAGGCAATGGATTGTTTTGTGTTTCCATCGCTTTTTGAGGGACTTGGCATTGTTGCAATAGAAGCACAATGCTCAGGTTTGCCGGTAGTTGGCTCGGATGTTATCCCTAAAGAAGCGGCAGTGACAAAACAGTTCCACTATATGTCATTGAATGATTCAACGGATGCTTGGGCTAAAAAAATTCTTGCTGTATCTAAACAGGAAAGAAAAGCTGAAATTGATAAAATTCGAGCTGCTGGATATGATGTGCAAGATGTGGCTGAGTATTTACAAGATTTTTATATAAAGAAGTATTTGGAAAATTAAGAAAGCTAGAGGGCGGAAATATGAAAAAAGTTGGTCTAGTTTCTGTAAGAAACTATAACTACGGAAGTATATTGCAGGCATATGCCTTGCAACAGGAGCTATTTGCGGCTGGAATTGACAATGAATTAATCTATTACAAAAAGCGCAATGTTGTTAAACAGGCTCTTAGAATATTTAATCTGCCGCTCCTCATGGCAAAAACAAAAGATGTCTGGCGTGTAATTGAAGGAAAGACTAATCCGAAATTAAAACCGATTATTTCTGGAAGAAATAGAGCTTTTTCGAATTTCCTCAAAGACAATTTTGTGTTCACACCCTGCTTAAGTGGAAAAAAACAACTTGTCGACTATACAAAGAAGTTTGATGCTTTCATTTTGGGAAGCGATCAGGTATGGAATCCGATGCTACTTGGTGGAGATTATTATACATTAACTTGGGTGGATTCTCGTCGCCCTAAAGTAACATATGCTTCGAGCTTTGGTGTATCAGAAATACCTGCGAGTCAAGTAAAGAAAACAAAAGAGTACTTGTCTCGATTCAGTATGATTTCTGTTAGAGAAAAACAAGGTGCAGAGATTGTTGAGAAGTTAACAGGAAAAAAGGCTGAAGTTTGTTGTGACCCTACGGTGCTCACAGATCGGAAAAGATGGGATGAGCTTAGCGGAGCTTGTCCGTTTGTGAGTGAAAAATATATTTTCTGTTATTTTATTGGAAATAATCCAAGCCAACGAGAGTTTGCAAAAAAATTAGCACAGAAAACAGACTGCAAAATCCTAGCAGTTAAACACATTGATGAGTATATTAAAAGCGATGATGACTTCGGCAATATTGACTATTTAGAAGTCGGACCAAAAGAATTTGTCAACTTTATTAGGTACGCCACATATGTATGCACGGATTCTTTTCATGGAACGATTTTCTCTATAATGTATAATAAGACATTCTTTACATTTAAGAGATTCTCAGATAGCCAGAAAAGCTCGATGAATTCGAGAGTAAAAAATATCCTTTCAATCGTTGGTTTGTCCAATCGCTTGTTTGAAAATTCAATTACCCCGGATGCAGCACTCGCGTATCAAGTGGACTGGTCTGATGTTAATAAGAGACTAAATGATTTTAGAAAGAGTTCACGAGAGTATTTTGAAAGAGCAGTAAAATGCTTAAAGGGTGCACAGGAATGATTAAATTAGTAGAGAAAGAACATTGCTCAGGTTGCACAGCTTGTATGGCTTGCTGCCCAAAAGAAGCAATATCGATGTGCGCTGATGAGGAAGGATTTAAATATCCAGTTATTGATAGAAATCAGTGCGTAGAATGCGAAAAATGTGTAAGGACATGTCCTGTTACAAATAAGCAAAAGAAAAATCCGGTCGTAGCATCGTATATTGCCATAAATAACGATAAGAAACAACGTGAGTCAAGTGCATCAGGTGGTCTGTTTAGTGTCATAGCTCACTATGTTTTAGAAAAAAAAGGCATAGTTTTTGGTGCGGCATATGATGAAAAGCTTAGGGTTAAACATATAGCGATAGAACATGAAGCAGATTTGGGAAAGTTGCGAATGTCCAAGTATGTGCAAAGCGATTTAGGTGATACATTTAAACAGGTTGATAAGTATTTAAAAGTAAATAGAATCGTTTTGTTCTCTGGTACGCCCTGTCAAGTAGCAGGACTTAGAGCGTATATTAATAGAGAAGACGCAAATTTAATTCTCCTTGATTTGGTTTGCCATGGGGTTCCATCACCAAAACTGTTTGAAGACTATAAGGCTGCGCTCTCAGAAAAATACGAAAGTGATATTCAGAACATATATTTTAGAAGCAAGATCTTAGGACATCACTTGTCCACGATTGCAGTTCGCTTTTCAAACGGAAAGCTAATTCACAGCAGACGATTGGTGAAATCTTATCCGAGACTATGGTTTGCTGGGTTTGCATCACGGCCATCTTGCTATGCCTGCAGTTTTAAAGAAGAAGATCGTGTGAGTGATTTTACACTGTTTGATTCTTTTAAGTCAGCTGGACAGTATGGCTTTAAAGATGATGATATGGGGCTGTCCAATGTGTATGTTCGTACACAAAAGGCAATTGATTTGTGGAAACAAATCGAGACTCAAGTTACTGCTGTAAAAACGGAAACAGCGGTTACGAATAAGAATGACGGAGACATGATCTACGAATCCGCAGTAAAAAATAAGGCTCGTGCAGAATTTTGGAGTGATTATGGAAAACTTTCATATACAGAATTAATTGATAAGTATATTCCATATTCTAAAAAAGAAGCCATTATGGATAAGGTTAAACGAGTGATGGTTAGCACAGGCCTGAGTAAAAATTTGAAGATTAAAAAGCTACTTACAAAGATTAAAAAGTAAAGGAAGAAGAAATGAAAGTAATTGCATTCTATCTGCCGCAGTTCCATGAAACGCCAGAAAATAATGAGTGGTGGGGACAAGGCTTTACTGAGTGGAATAACATGAAAGCTGCCAAACCACTTTTTGAAGGTCATAACCAGCCAAGAATTCCGCTTAACAATAATTATTACAATCTTTTAGATGAAAAAACTCTGGAGTGGCAGACTAAAATTGCGAAAGAACACGGCGTATACGGTTTCTGCTGCTACCACTATTGGTTTGGAAGCAAAATGCTTCTTGAAAAGCCTATGGAGATTTATCTGAAAGATAAAAACTGTGATTTGCCATTTTGCTTTTGCTGGGCAAACGAAACATGGACAAATGCTTGGGCTGCGGAAACAGAGTCTGATCGAAAGACCTTAATCAAACAGGAGTACGGCGATAAAGAAGAATGGGAGAGACATTTCCAGTATTTGCTTCCATTCTTTAAGGACGAGAGATACATAAAGGAGGGTAATAAGCCGCTTTTTGTGATTTATCGTCCACAGTATATTACAGAGTTGAGTGCAAGACTGGCTTATTATAATAAGCGTGCTCAAGAAGAGGGCTTTGACGGGCTGGTTTTTGCAGCACAGCATGTTTCTTTTTATGCTGAGAAGAGCGTCGATAAATCGATGTTTAAATATCAGATTGAATATCAGCCAGGCTTTGCGTTTTATGATATGAGCTCTTGGATGCAGAAGCAGATGAGCGTTATTAAGCAGAATGTACAGACATGGGCAAGGGATCATTTGAAGAGCTTTAAGTCTGCTAAAAAGGCAAACCTGCAGAAATTATCGTATGACGAAGTGTGGAATACAGTTCTAAATAGAAAAGCAGAGCCGGGAATGATTCCAGGGGCATTTGTGGACTGGGATAATACGCCGAGATATAAAGAAAAAGGTCGTGTGTTGACTGGTGCAACGCCTGAGAAGTTTAAAGAGTATTTTGGAAAACAGCTGAAAAGAGCGCGAGACGAGTACAAGTCTGACTATATTTTCATTTTTGCATGGAATGAATGGTCAGAAGGTGGATATTTAGAGCCTGATATGAAAAATCAGTACGGTTACTTAGATGCAATCAAGAAAGCACTTGAGGATTTAAACGAATGAAAGTATTAGAACTAAATTCATATGATTTTTTTAGTACCGGCAATATCATGCTTCAAATTGCTGATGCGGCGAGGAAAAACGGTATAGAAGTATATACTGCTGCAAAGAAAACCCAAACATCACTAAAGAAAGGTATTAAATATAATCATTATTTGATAGGGAGTAGGCTGGAGCATACTTTAAATAGAGAACTATCAAGTATAACAGACTTTCAGGATTGCGGAAGTTTACTTGCCACTGCAAAATTTATTAATCACATAAAAAAAATAAATCCGGATATAATCCATATTCATGATATTGCTGGATATTACTTGAATTTGGATTTGTTCTTTGGCTTTTTAAAAAAATATAAAAAACCTGTAATATGGACATTTCATTGTTGCTGGGCTTATACGGGTAGATGTATATATTATGACTATATTAAATGTAATAAATGGCAAACAGAATGTAGTCATTGTCCCCAAGACAGAAATTCTTTTCCAAAACATTTATTTGCTGATTTCAGTAAACATAATTATTTGAAAAAGAAAAATCTTTTTTTATCATTGGATGATCTAACGATTGTGACTCCATCATACTGGCTTGAAGGTGAAGTGAAAAAGTCTTTTTTTAAGGAAAAGAGAGTAGTTACCATACATAATGGTATAAATTTGAGTGATTTTTATCCTGATAATTCTATGATGCTGAAGGAAAAATACGGAATTACTGATAAAATTATTCTGGGGGTCGCTGCTGTATGGAGTAATAGGAAGGGGCTAAGCACATTTATTGAGTTGGAAAGAAAGTTGCCAAAAGGATATAAAATTGTACTAATTGGTTTAAATGATAGACAGATTAAGGAACTTCCAAAAGGTATTTTAGGCCTTCCCAAAACTTTTAGTGTTGATGAATTGCGAAATTGGTATTCATGTGCAGAGGTTTTCGTGAATCCGACGATGGAAGAGGTTCTTGGATTGGTAAATATTGAGGCACAAGCCTGTGGAACACCTGTTATAACATACGACACCGGTGGATCAGTTGAATGTGTATCGAACGATACAGGATTCATAGTGGAGCAAAACAATGTTCATCAGTTGATTTGTAAAATTGAAACCATTTGTGAAGTATCGAAGTCAAATTATAAACTGGCTTGTATCACTCAGTCTAAAAACTTTGATAAAGACAAAAAGTATATGGAATATGTTGAACTTTACGAGAAAATATTCAATCAAAGTCGGAGGAAAAGTTGATGGGAGATCTTAAGAATTATATTGATAATGGGATACCGATATCATATATGATTATACTTAAAATGGGAAAATTATTTGAATTTTTTCATGGATGTTTAATTAAAATTGGCTTTTTTAAATGCGGCTCCAACTTTAAAGTGGGAATACATTCGAGAGTTCTACAGCGAAAAAAAATTAGCGCGGGCGATAATGTTTCAATTGGGAGATTTTGTAGAATTGACGCTTTGAGTAGAGAAGGAATTGTATTAGAAGATAATGTTAGTATCGGGGATTATTCAATTCTTGCATGTACAGGCTCATTGAGGTATTTAGGTAAAGGAATTAAAATAGGAAATAATTCACACTTTGGGGAATATTGCTTTATAGGAGCAGCTGGCGGCGTTAAAGTAGGAAGTAATGTTATAGGTGGGCAGAATATACGTTTTCATGCAGAAAATCATTTATACGATAATCCAGATCAGCCGATTTATCAGCAAGGAGTTACACATAAGGGAATTGAAATAGGTGATAATTGTTGGATTGGTGCTGGTGTAGTATTTCTAGATGGTGCTAAAATTGGAAATGGATGTGTCGTGGCAGCTAATGCGGTTGTTACAAAAAGTTTTGGAGATAATCTTGTCATAGGTGGAATCCCGGCAAAGAAACTAAGGGACAGAGTGACGGATAATGTGGAAGGATAACTATGGATATTGTATTTGTAATCTTACATTATATGACACCAGAATATACTAAGAAGTGTGTTGAGTCGATTCAATGTAGGTTGGATACGAAAAAGTATAAAATAATTATTGTGGATAATGCTTCACCTGATAAGTCTGGTCAAATGCTTGCTACTTTGTACAAATCAAGTGAAGATGTAGATGTTGTATTGCTAGAAGAAAATTGCGGTTTTGCAAAAGGAAACAATATAGGAATAAAACTGTCGTGTGAAAAATATAATCCGAAGTTTGTGATTGTAACTAATAATGATACAGAATTACTATCGACTAATTTGTTCAGTCAATTATGTGAGGATTATAATCAGAATCAGTTTTCACTTTTAGGGCCGATGATCTGTACGAAAGATGGAAAGTGTAATGTAAATCCAATTAATGAAAGAAAGAACCCCAGACAATGGTTTGAAGGTTATCTTCGGCATAATATTAGACTAGACAGGTTAGCGGACATAAATATGGATGTGATTTTCCTGAATTTACTTAAATTGTATAGTTCGATAAAGGGAAAAAGAAATAAGATATTAGATAGAAAGCCGTATAATATTGTAAAACTTAATTGCGAACTACACGGGTGTTGCTTGATTTTTTCACCTAAGTTCTTTGAAAAAATGTCTGGATTTGATTCTAGGACTTTTATGTATTGTGAGGAGACGATTCTTTATTATGCATGCCAGAAAAATAATCTAATAACTATGTACGATCCAAGTATTGCTTTTTACCATGAAGAAGAAGCTTCGACGACAAAGTCTGCTGTAAGTAAGAAAGATAAAAGAAAGAATAGATATAATTGGACAATTGATGCTATTAAAGTATTATTAGATAACTATTTGCTCTAATAAGGAGGTGATTTCTTGAAATTGTCAATATCAAAATTACTGATAGCACTGAATTGCCTAGTTATAATTTTTTGGGGTAGTATCATTAATAGAATGGATTATACTACTATTATATACATGGGAATATTGATTATTATCAATGCGATATATTCATTGAAGTATAAATACGCAAGAAATATTTATTGGATCGAAATTGGATATCTTTTTTTAATATTATTATGGTTTATAAATGGAATACCTATATACTCTAGTATTTGCTATTTTATTATACTAGTTGAGGAAGTGCATTTCTTTCTCAATATGTTCCGTGCAAGACGTAACAATGATGATTTTGCAATAAAGATTGTTGTTTGGTTAATGGGGTCGATGGCTTTCTATGGAATCTACGAAGGAGTCACGCAGAACAACCCCTTATTTTTAAGATTTTTTAGCGAAAACGCATTAACTGATTATAAGAATAGTTTTTTATATACATATAATACTGTAGGAAGTATGGAAGAGGCGTTGATCTTTGCTATGTTATTATCAATGAGCTCGATATTTATACTTATGATGGGTAATAAAAGAAATAAATACTTGCTGTATATTGTATTTGGAATCGCAATGTTTTTTACAAATAAAAGATCAGCATTACTCATGTGGATACTAGTATATGTTATCTATGAGGTATTGGATGCATGGTTTATTAGTAATAAAAGAACATACGCCGTGAGATTGTTTAAGATTATGTTTGGTATTGCTATCGGTATATTTATTTTAAGTATAGTGAAAATAAAGGGAAATACGATATTATCATTGGTTACTGGTAAATTTACTGGATTGTTTTCAGAAGATAGTAGATCATATATGCAGCGTTATGGTGCATTGATAATTGCCCTTGAACTTATTCTTCAAAAAAATAGCATTTTCGGTTTTTTGTTCGGCAATGGACTTTCCTCACTTGTGGGGAACTTTGTCACAAATAGGAGAACCATAACAGATTTGAACTTCTATGTCATTGATAATCAATACATTACATCCTGGTATGATTCAGGCTTTGTATTTTTAATCTTATGCGTATTTATTTGTGTGCATTTTATAATTGAATTAACTAAGATTATCGTTGATAAACATATTGAAATTTCATTGCGAAAGAAAAGTCTTGTGTTGTTAATTGGTATGATCCTTGTGATGTTCTATTCTTTTATAATAGATGTTTTAACATGGTATCAGCCAATTTTTATTATTTCATTTATTATTGCATTGTCTAATTGGAATATAAAGGAGGCCAAGAAAGAGTGCGAGTATACAAGATAATTGATGGACTAGCTCAAGTATTTTCTGTCGTTTTTAATGACAAGGTTGTGAATGCTTTTCAATATTTTAAAAATCAAGTACGCTGGTACGGAAAAAAAAGAAAATTCCGAAGAGTTGGAAACAATGTTCATCTAGAATTTCCTGCAAAAATTCTTACTCCAGATAAAATTGAAATTGGAGATAATGTTTTTATTGCGGAGAACGCAATTCTTGAAGTATGGGGTGATAATCCAGATGCATGTATTTCCATAGGAAATAATGTTTGTATCTCTTCAAGAATACACATTGGATGTATTAATAAGGTGACGATTGCTTCTGGGGTCCTAATTGCAGGTAATGTTTTAATTGAAGATCATTTTCACGGAGATGTTAGTTCAAGCGAAGCTGACATAGAGCCAAACAAGAGAATATTAAAAAGCCGAGGAGAAATTTCCATTGGCGAAAATGTATGGATTGGTGAAAATGTTGTCATAATGCCAGGGGTTTCGATTGGAAGAGGATGTGTCATTGGAGCTAATTCTACAGTAACTAAATCGATTCCGGATTATGCAGTGGCCGCAGGAAGTCCAGCAAAAATCATACGGAGGTTGAAGAATTGATGAAGAAAGGAGATATAAAAGTTAACGCATTTCTGAATACAGCAAAAACTGTATTAGGGATTATATTTCCGCTAATAACATTTCCGTATGTATCAAGAGTTCTTCAGGTCGATGCTATTGGAATTTACAATTTTAGTGCATCAATAAATAGTTATTTTCTATTGATTGCAGGACTTGGAGTTTCAACATATGCAATTAGAGAAGGGGCTATTTATAGGGATAATAAGGAAAAAACAGCGGAATTTGTAAGTGAAGTGTTCAGTATTAACTTAATAGCAACATGCATAGCCTACATTTTGCTTTTTTTATGCCTATTAACTGTACCACAGCTCGGCTCATATAAAACTCCTATCCTTATTCTTAGCGTTGAAATCTTGTTTTCGACTCTTGGAATTAACTGGATATATAATATTTATGAAGATTTTCTGTTTATTACTATTAGAACGCTTTGTTTTCAGATTATATCTTTAATTGCAACTTTTGCATTCGTTAGAAATACAAATGATTTGATGAAATATGTTTTAATTGTTGCTTTTTCAAGTTCTGGTGCAAATGTTGTTAACTTTTTGGTGGCCAGAAAGAAATATTGCAAGTTCAGATTTACGTTTCATTGTAATTGGAAAGAACACTTAAAACCAATTTTGGTTATTTTTTCTACTACAGTTGCAATCAATGTTTATGTAAAT
>UMGG01033722.1_pt1 | contig 40877 bp, 31 predicted proteins | sample 1965211 | NCBI WGS metagenome assembly UMGG01 (sample SAMEA4836064, study PRJEB28245) | human gut metagenome | biome: gut microbiome; material: fecal sample | place: Denmark | collected 2008 | reverse complement strand
GATAATACTTGATTATCCATCATTTTTTGTCTTTATCTCAATATCCACGACTACTTAATAATATAATAACAAACTATATCATATTTGCCATTAAATGTCATCACTATATTATTTGTTTTCACTATATGCAAATGTTTTTATATTGTTTTTCTATAGATATATATTTTCCCCAACTTAACAAAAATTTTCAATACATTATTGTTTGTTATCCTGAACTTTATATGATAAAATTTATCCAGTTAGTATATTCTAACCCAATAGTTAAATTAAATTTGTCAGCCACACCACTGCGGATTCTAGACTGGCATCAAGTTATGGGAGGTAAATGAGATGAAACGGGCATATTCAGTATCGAGCTATGCAAAGCTTTACGAAAAATACTGCAAAGAGAATCTTCCGTCCGAGGCGGATGGTATATTCAAAAGGGCTGATGAATATTACAGGGAATTTATGCGCAGGGACATGCCGGATCTCGGAAAGAACATGATGGCAGCCAATATGTATGACTGGTTTACCATCGTATCATTCTATGAGGCAAGCGGCCACAGGCTTGACGGAGAAGTTCTTCTCAGGATCAAACGGGACGCCGCCGAAAAGATGAAATTTCTCGGAAAAATAGTGAATGGCAACAGGAGCAACTGGCCATACAAGCTATTTGAAAAGACTTATGTTAAATTCAACAAGATGCAAAAAGAACACCAGGCAAAAGGCGAGTGGATGGATAGCTGGAAGGTTCAGATCAACCCGGATGGAAGGACAGAAGGGTTCTGCTTCCACCTAGTCGGATGCCCTATAGCCAAGCATGCAAAGGAGCATGGCTATGCGGACCTGCTCCCATATCTGTGCAGAACTGACCACTACCTTGCGGAATTCATGCACGCCCGCCTGATCCGTACACAGACCGAGGCGCTCGGCGGTGATTGCTGTGACTACTGGTATGTCGGCGATGAGAGTCCCGCACTGGAGCAGTATAAGGATCTTGAGAAGATATAACTACAGATCAAACCAGTCAAGCACCTCAACCTGTTCAAGATTCTCGTCCGAATGCTCTATCTCCCTGGAATATCTGTAAGAGAGCTCTATGAGATCATCCGCCGACAAAGTCTCACCATTTCTGAGCCATCTAGCCATGAGCAGCATATAGAGTTCAACCGCATGTCCGACGCATGCGTTTACCTTGCCGGATATATTATCGTCGTACACTGCGCCGAGAAGATATATCGAGATGAAGTAGACTATGATCTGTTCAAGGAATATGTCCATCGTCATGCGAAGCTCACCCTCAATCACATTGTCCTCAGTCACAACACTCTCAGCAGTATCCGATTCCTGTCCAGGATGACAACCTGTAACCTCGCAGTTGTCCCTCCACCACTTTTCAAACCATTTCTTATTCTCCATGAAAACCTTCTCACCCTGTCCAAACAGCAGCTCCTGCGACTCTATGAGCACATCCTCCCAGTCATCATACAAAAGTTCAAGATCTTCGATGAGAAACATAGCCTGTTTCTGAAGTAACATATACTCTTCATGTTCTCCATGGATCTCCGGCTTATCCCGCTCCTCACACTCATTCCACATGACAAGGTCGCCCTCATCATAGTGTCTCTGAGCCGACGCACCGATCTGAATCACCCGCTCTATTCTGCTCCGGATGTCCACGCTTCTGTCCTGAATGACATTCAGTATCTCCTCCCGTATGTCTTCCAGATTGGAATACAGGAAATAATCAAAGTCATCGAACACCTCGTCCTCGTCATCTTCCTCAGTCGCAAATGTGACCTTGTCCGTGATGTTCATCAGTATCCGTGCCACCTCCGGACATGAAAGAGAAAGTGATATCTCCCTCACATTCTCAAATTCCTCTGTGTGTCTAGGATACTCTCTGCATGTAGTGCAGAGGCTGTTCTTTCCCATATGTATATACATGTCACATAGCATATCATCCCGCAAAAATGCACACTTTCCACTTCTGCCGTGTCTGAAAACGCCTTCTTTCCAATTTACCTTGCGGCGCAGCTCATCCCTGTACTCACCATTATAATCCTCATATTTTTCCAACGAATCATCATCTATCACTATCTGCCATTTGCCGCAGCATGTGTCCGGGCATTTGTCCGCTATGCAGCTGAATTGCTTATAATAATCCGGGTATGTGTAAATCATATGTACTCCTTTATATATAATCATGCCATTATTCCATTCATCGGCTCTGCAGCACGATCACGAACTTGTTACCGTCCTTTTGGGAAATAACACTTAACATTCCGCCCTGTTTTTCTATGATCTCCCTTGACAGATAAAGACCTATTCCAACGCCATCCTTGTCACCGGAATTTCTGCCACGGTAAAACCTCTCAAATATATGTGTGCGCTCATCCTCTCCTATTGGTTCATTCTCATCTGTCACACTGATTTCAACCGTGAGCCCTAGTTTTCTGACCGACAGGACTATCTCACTTCCAGTTTTTCCGTATTTTATCGCATTATCCAAAAGATTGAAACACGCTTCCGCAGTCCATCTTCTGTCATGCTGTATATCACATTTCACCTGTTCATCATATCTGATAGTTATATCGGCGTTTTTCGCACTCACATATACATCTTTCACTGCCTGCAGCACAGTGTCATTTATACTCTGGCTTTTCACATCGAGATTGATAAGTCCGCTTTCCAGTCTGGATACCTTTATCATACTCTCCGAGAGAAATGACAAGCGCTCCACCGCCAGTTCAAGGACTTGCAAGTACTGAGTACGCTCATCATCACTTATATCCGGATTTTTCAGAAAATCCGTGTACATCCTCAGGTTCGATATTGGCGTCTTCAGTTGATGGGAAAGATCCGATACCAGCCCCTTAATATTCTCATGCTCCAGCCTCTCTCTGGAATTCTGAAGCTTCAGCGCATCGATTATCTTGTCAACCTTGCTCTGCAGCCTTGATACCAGCGAGTCATCATTTTCCGGAAATACCTGCTGCCGTTTCAGGTCAGAGAGATTGTCCAGAAGATCCGACATAGCTGCCACGACCTCCGAAATAAAGTCATCATCTGCCTTCTGCAGCAACTTTATGACAACAAACATAACTACACCACACGCCAGTGCACCTATGGCCGCAAGTATTTTCCCTGAACATACATACTCAAATACTGCTAAAAACACAAACAAAAGAAGTGAGCATACATACAGCATCCTCACTCTCTTCGTATATTTACCATAGTTGTCAATATATTTATCCATATTATCTCTGTTATCTACCCCTGCCTATGTCTCGCCAAATGTATATCCAATTCCAAACACCGTGATCACGTACTCCGGATTGCCGGCATCCTTTTCTATCTTCTGACGCAGTCTTCTGATATGCACATTCAGCGTGTTCTCATCCACATAATTTTCATTGTCATCCCAAATCTTCTGTATGATCATATCCCTTGTGAGAACGCGCCCCTTATTTTTTATCAGCAGTTCCAGTATCCTGTATTCCGTAACGGACAGCTTTACAGGTTCATCCGATATGTACACCTGCATCCGTTCAAAGTCAACACTCATATCCCCATAATGAAAACGTTCGCGCTTTACCCCATCCAGTGCATTTTCACTTCTTCGAAGGACTGCCTCTATCCGCTGATACAGAAGTTCCACGGAAAACGGCTTCGCTATATAGTCATCGCAGCCGGCCCGGAACCCCTCTATCATATCAGCCTCCGTATCTCTTGCCGTGAGGAAGATGATCGGGACCTTTGTGCTTTTTCTCAGTTCTCTGCAGTAGTCAAGGCCCCTTCCATCGGGAAGGTTTCTGTCAAGCAATATCAGATCGAAGCCATGTTCCAGACAGCCATCCGCCTCCTTGCATGAGTACGCAGTTTCAACTTCGTATCCCCTCTTTTCAAGGAATAGCTTCACACCTCCACATATGATCACATCATCCTCCACGACCAAAATACGTTTCATACTTTCTCCTATCAATTACATGCTGATTCCATATCATTTTCACGACTCCCGATCTGCCCAATATCTATGATGCCTCTCTCAGCCGGCTTGTCACCGTATTTTTTGTCACAAGTCTGAACACCATCGCCGGAACCACAATGCATATAGCAAACAGCACAACAACGACTCCGGCAACAAGTGCATACGGATAATGAAATACTGCATAATCGGCTATATTCACACTTAGCCGGCCAGCTCCATACATCATAAGGCTTCCAAGTGTCACAATAAGTACTGTTGTTATAATACCATAAAACATGCCCTCGTACATAAGCATATTACGTATCTGCCTCTTTGTCATTCCAACGCTCTCAAGCACTGCCAGTTCCAGTTTTCTCGTATATACACCGGTGATCATGACATTGATATAATTCACCACTCCGATAAGTATCAATATGATCGACATTCCACCGCCTATCACCTCAAGCGACAGCATAGATTTCTTGAATTCTGAGCCCTCCACCGACTTGATATCACTCCCGGCTATGACTGGATTTTCCTTTACGATGCGCTGTACATATGGTGTCACTTCTGATTCTTTTCCTTTCTCCGCATCCGCAATGATGCATGAGATCTCCGCATCCGGGAACAGATCATCCATCACCGCATCACTCACAAATATCGCCTCCGGAGCTCCACCAAGTACCCAGTAATATCCGGCGGTGATTGCTGACTGCTCTGTTCTCATCATGGCTACACCGACTGAGATCTGTCTCTTCCTGCCCGTCTGGTCATTTACAAGTGTCAGAGTCTTATCCGTCATCCGCTCCGACGCTGATATGGAATCTACATAACCTATCAGACATACCTCTCCTTTTTCGAATGCATCTATATCAATCTTCTGTCTGGCAGTTTTGTTGTAGAGCTTTATCATATCTGAATTGACCGATATCAGCGGTGCCCCATACTGTGCCTCACTGTTGGTCGTTGTCTCATAAAATGTCGCAAGAGATTCCGGGTCATCCTCGGTCTCAATAAACGGTGCATAAAGTTCAGCATCAAATGGCAGTCTTACATTTGCGCTTCTGTCCACCTCTACATTACCCATACCCGGAATGTTTCGCATCTGATCCGCGATGTCTGCCATGGTCGCCTGAGGCTTAGAGTTATCTGATTCTCCGTCGCCATATAGCACATAATCATTGTGAATATAGTGCTCTATATAACTGTCCGCATCCATGCATGATATAAATGTATTCACACACAGAAATGTAACTGAACCCATGAATATTGATGCGAACACAAGTATACTTCTCTTTTTTTCACGAAACACATTCCTCCATGCCATCTTCCAGGGCCTTCCTCCACTGGTGGACTTATATCTTGTTCCCGATATATTTCCAGCATATTTCATCGCATCGATTGCAGATATCTTCCCGGCATATTTTGCCGGTTTCCTTGCACTTATAAATACAGTTGCAAATGCAAATACCACGGAGAATACATATATTCCCGGATTGAAACTGACCGCCGATGAAAGTGCAGCTTCCCTGTCTACCGACAGCATGTTCATAGCAAGAGGAACAACGCCAAATGACACCGCCGTTCCAAGGAGTACACCTATCGGAATTCCTATACAAGCCAGATATAGTGCCTGTTTTTTCACTATCTTCTGTATCTGGGACATCGTGGCTCCGATGGTTTTCAACATTCCATAGAATCTTATATCCTTTGTAACAGATATATACATTACATTATATATAAGAAGATATCCACTAAGGAGTATCATAAGAGCTATAATGCCTATACTTATAGCTATAAAAACACGGTTTGAACCATTTTCAGACTGAACATCATATTTCACGTCAAACTTCTGGTCATGCCTCAAAGTAACATTCTTTTCAAGTTCATCTTGGAGTTTATCACCCTTGCCCTCCTTTGCGGAGATACTGACACGTCCATCTTTCTGCATATCTATTCCCTGGGAATCCACATATTTCTTTGACACCAGGCATACGCTGCTCTTGGCAAATCCTGTGTACCAGCCTGAGAGCACAAAATTTTTCCTCTCACCATCCATCACCAAAGTAACGTTCTGACCAACCTTTGGCGACGTGATACCCATATTGCCAAGTATCTGCTTTGTGAGCATTATCTCATTCTCATCCTTCGGATAACTGCCATTTATATCGGTTATGGCAGGTTTCAGATTCTCATTAAATTCCGTATCATCATCATACTGAAGCAGATAACTGTACTTGCCTGATTCCGTGCTTACCGTCTGTGCATCGATCTGTATTCCCGCCGCAAGAAGTGACGGACAGGACTTTATATCATTTATCTGACCTTCAGATGGATGCTCCATATATATAGAAGATCTTGTCCCCTGAAGTCTGAGCTGCATCTGGTTAAGATTTTTAGCTATGGAAAATCCCAATGTAAATACAGCCGTGAACATGAATGTTGTGAGAACGATCGCCAGAATAACAATTACATTTCGCACTTTATTCTGCTTCAACATTCGATGATATATCCTGCTCACCGCCGCCTGGTTATTGTTTCTAAGCATCCTTCTCACCCCCATTTGCCCCATCTGGTACTCCTGCTGAGAAGATCCTGCCATCTTCGATCCGTATCATCTGGTCTGCCATGGTTGCGATCTCTTCATTATGAGTAATCATCACTATCGTCTGTGCAAACTCTTTACCAGTCAGCTTTAACAGTGCAATGACATCCATGCTGGTCTTGCTGTCCAGATTGCCTGTCGGCTCATCAGCCAATATGATAGAAGGTTTTGCTGCCAGCGCTCTGGCTATCGCAACCCTCTGCTGCTGGCCTCCTGACAGCTGGTTAGGCATGGAAAATTTCTTTTCCGATAAGCCGAGCACATCCATAATTTTATCTACATACACAGTGTCTATCTTCGTTCCATCCAGCTCGATCGGAAGCACTATATTCTCGTACACATTTAATATCGGCACCAGATTGTAATTCTGGAAGACAAATCCTATCTTTCGTCTTCTGAATATCGTAAGTGCCTCATCGTCCATTTCAAAAATAGCTTTGCCGTCCAGTATAACATCTCCTGATGTTGGCCTGTCGAGACCTCCTAAGAGATTTAGAAGTGTTGACTTTCCGCTTCCCGAACTGCCTATGATAGATACAAATTTTCCCTCTTCAATATCAAGTGACACATCTGTAAGCGCATGCACGACATTGTCTCCTGTTCCGTATGTCTTTGTAAGATTGTGGGTTGATAATATATTCATGATACCTCTTCCTTTTCATTCCTTTTTCATTTTCTGCCATTTCTTTGTCTGATCTACTTGATGGTTTTATTCTAACATCCACATCTTACAATCTTATTACATTTAATATTAAGATTTAGTGGTCACTGCTTACATTATCAATATATTAAAAGACCCAGCCCCTGTTAATAAGAGACTGAGTCTTTGATTCCTATCCATTATTTATGTCTGTTTCTATACTCCGCCTACAAGTTGGCTGCCAGCACCTGCTCCATAACCTGTAGCACTCCCCGTTCCTCATTGGATGGGGCGCGGAATCTTGCAAACTTCTCCATGCCAGGCTGCGCATTTGCCACGATATAGCTGTAATATACCGTCTTCAGCATCTCCGCATCGTTGAAGTTGTCGCCGAATGCCATCATCTCACTGGTATCAATACCTAAAAGTTCTCCGATCTTTCTCATGGCCATTCCCTTATTGATACCTTTATTCATGATGTCGATCCATTCTCTTCCGCCCACAGTGACTGAGAAGTTATCTCCAAAACGTGGCGTGTAGATCTCTTTGTACTTCACAGCGGCATCCTTATCCGGAGCAAATATCGTAAACTTATTGGACTCGACGTCAAGGCTTCTCATATCATCAACAAACACAAGATTACTTAGAAATGCTTTGAAAAATTTCGCATACTTCTCATATTTTTTCAGGACATATGCTCCGGATAGGGCACACAGTACAGCAACACCATCCGTCTCGTCTTCCACAAAGCGTATCATACTCTGGTACTCTTCCACATCCATCAGGCTCTTGTATATGATCTTGCCGCAATTGGAAATAGCCGCACCGTTATCCCCGATGACCACCATCTTATCCATCTTGTCTCCGAACATGTCCCTCAGGGTGTACATAGGTCTTCCGCTGGCTACAACAAAACGAATCCCTTTCTCATCCAGCCTATCAATGTAATCAAAGAAACCATCCGGGAGTTTTCCATTCTCCATAAGCAGTGTGTGATCCATGTCGGATGCTATTAATTTTACGTTCTTCATGTCTTCACTTTCCTTATTTAAATAAGAGCGCACTGTTCTTCTCCAGATCATACTCCCTTGTATAACCGTCATCATCGTACAGCATATAACTGCTGTTCTTATAGCCGATCAGCTGCATTGTAGTCTTGTCGATATCCGCTACGCACTCCGCCACATCCACGACAGGTATACATTTGCCACTTCTTACAAAAAGGATGACTTCATTCAAAGGTACCTCAACAAAGTGATGTCCTGCAGGCATCTCCGTCTGCTCAACTGCTCCGTCTGCCGTAAACCTTACAAGCAACATATTCTCTGGCAGATACACATATCTTCCGATGGCATTCTGCGTATAAACCGGCGCGATCATGATCTCATTTCCAAGCATGAGCTGATCCTCAACATGAGCTGCGATCTTATCATCTGGATATTCAAATGCCAGCGGCTTGAACATCATGTCGTCCGTCAAGGCAGCCTTCATGTACTCGCTGTATATATATGGAAGCAATCGGTAACGGACACCGATCACATTCCTGAAATCCTCTATATGCTCAAACTGATAGCACTCCTGATCTCTTGTACCCTCACAAGAATGGTCGCGCATGAGCGGAGTGAACACACCGAGTGCGAGCCATCTGAGAAGAAGATCCCTTGAAGTATCACAGCCAAATCCACCGAGATCCGCGCCCGTATACAGGAAACCGCACATATTCATGGACGGAAGCATCTTGATGTTGAGCAGGATGTGTGACCACCACGATTTGTTATCGCCCATCCAGACTCCTCCATAACGATGCATCCCTATATAAGACGATCTGGAGAACAAAAGTCGTCTCTCATCCGGTGAGATCTCGCGAAGCGCCTCGCCTGCCGCCCTTGTCATGTTATATCCAAAGAGGTTGTGAACCTTGTCGTGACGCACCATCTCCCCATCCACATTGTGATACATAGATGCGTAATCCTTCGGATTGTTGGCAACACCTGCCGCCATACCCGAGATGCCCCAGACATCGTCCACAGTCTCGTCCTTCTCAATGAACTTCTTCATAGCTTTCTTCAGCTCGCTCACGCCCTCCGGGGTGAAGAAGATCGCCGGCTCATTCATGTCATTCCAGAAGCCCTCTATACCTGCATCCGTGAGGATCTTGTATTTTGCACCGAACCATCGTCTCGCCTCAGGGTTCAGCACATCAGGAAAATGTGTATATCCCGGCCATACCGCCGCAACGAAATCACTTCCATCTGCTCTCTTGCAGAAGTAGTTATTTGCCACGCCCTCCTCATACACATCGTAACCTTCCTCAATCTTTACTCCGGCATCGATGATCGGGATCAGGCGTATATTATCCTTTTTCAGATTCTCCACATACTCCGAAAAATCGCCAAAGTCGTCATTTATGGTGAAATCCTTATAGCTGTCCATGTAATCTATATCCATGTAGACCATATCGATCGGGATGTGGTTCTCTCTGTATTTTCTCGCCACCGTCTCAAAGTCCTCCGGTGTCTTGTATCCCCAGCGGCTCTGTCCAAATCCAAATGCAAACTTTGGCGGGATATAACTCCTTCCGATCATCTTCCTGAACTGCTTCGTGATATCATATGGGCTGTCACCTGTTATCACATAGATATCCAGATCTGCGCTGTCACAGAAAATGTGCAGCTCATCGCACTTCGTATATCCCACGTCAAATGTGATCGTGGATGGATAGTCAAAATACAGGCCAAATGTCTGCGCTCCTGAAACTATAATAAAGTTGTGTGATGCATACAGTGAGTATACATCCTCGTGATGATGCGGATTGTCTGCATTGTTGCTTATGTACTTGTAGCCTCTCTTGTTGATTCCTCTGTTCGCCTCGCCAAGGCCATACACTATATCACTGTCCTCAAGACCAAATGTGTACGAAAATCCGGCTGTTAAGTCTATATTGCCGTGATCTGGCTGTCCTTTTTCTGCTGCGATATCTACCACTACTGATTCTGTCTGAAATGGCTTTCCGTATGTATACTTCTTTATCATGCTGTCACCTCTATGCATCTCTCTTTTTTCTTCTGTATCTCTTTTTCTTTCTCCTGACCGTCTTGCCGCGCTTTGCCGCCTGTGCCTTTCTGAATTCCTGTATCTGCTCGATCATGGCGGCATAATCCCTCTCGAACAGGATCTCACTTATCTCATGATGCACGATCTCCGCCGGAAGTCTGTCAACTATAAGTGTCCTGACGAAATCCTTGCTCTTTCCCTTATACATCGGAAGGCTGTAGGTCTCCTGAATATGTGCAAGCTCCGGTCTCCACAGCACACGGATCGTGCGCAGTAAATCAGCCTTCGGATTTGGCTGCATTTCCCTGACCACATAGAAATCGATCTTGTGAGTCAGCTTGTCTGACACTTCTTCCTCCAGGCCTTCTGCATCTGGCTTGCCACCTGTATCTGACTTGATGCCTGTATCATATTCTTCAACAGATATGATCCCCCAGTAGTCTGGTACATGCTCTGCCACATGACCTGCATGTGTACTTCCCACCACCACGATATTCTGGTCAAAATATAGATCATAGTCTGCTACCTGACTCTCCAGCCGCGTGTATGTATCCGCATCACTTTTTATCTCGATTCCCACTATCTTGTCTGGAATGACCATTACCACATCCGCACGGGAGTTTCCGACGGTCTTCTCCTCAAGGATACGCACCTTGCCATATCGCTCCTCAAGGAAATCAAACAGGGGTTCTCGTATATCTTTATCTAATAACATTTTTCCTCCTGAAATCAATGGTTTGAAGTAATCCTTATATGTATTTTTGTCTGCAAAGTCAAGAAGCTCCCGCTTTAGCTGAGAAAACCAGGGCAGACCGCTCATAAAGTGAGCTTTCCGCCCTGGTTTCTATGTGAACATAATATTATCAGCCCTTGTTCACAAGCTCTGTGAACTTCTTAAGCGCATCCTTCGCCTCTGGTGAAATGTTCCTTGGAACTGCAATTCTCACGGTAACATAATGATCTCCATGGGTATTGCCGCCCCTCGCCTGGACACCCTTGCCACGAAGCCTTATCTTGCTTCCCGACTGAGTACCCGGTGCTATCTTGCACTTCACATCACCGAACATGGTGTGGACCAATATCTCTCCACCGAGAACTGCCGTGTCAAATGGCACAAGAGCCGTGGTGTATATATCCAGACCCTTTCTCTCATAACCTGCCTTGTCTCTTACATTGACCTTCAGCAGCATATCTCCAGGCTGCCCCTTGCCGGTTCCGGGATATCCCTTGCCAGCCAGTCTTATCACACCGCCGTTGTCTATACCCGCCGGAATGTGTACAGTGAACTGGGAACTTCCTCCCCGTCCATCATTGAACGACAGAGTCTTGTCGCAACCATATACTGCATCATCAAAATCTACCGTGACACTTGCCTCCATATCTCTGCCCCGCGCATTGAAGCTTCCCTGACCGAATCCGCCAAATCCGCCTCTCTGTGAGCGTCCACCGCCGCCAAAGAACGAGCCAAATATATCGCCAAACATATCACCGAAGTCTCCACCCTCAAAGTGGAAGCCTCCGCCTCCGAATGGATCACCACCGGCAGCTCCACCGGAGCCATCGAATGCAGCCATTCCAAACTGATCATACATCTTCCTCTTCTCGGCATCAGACAGTACCGCGTAGGCCTCAGAGGCCTCCTTAAACTTCTCTGCAGCCGTCGCATCGCCAGGATTCGTGTCCGGGTGGTATTTCTTCGCCAGGGTTCTATATGCTCTTTTTATCTCAGCGTCTGTGGCTGTCTTTGATACGCCGAGAACTTCATAATAATCTCTTTTTGAAGCCATGATTCCTACCTCCCGATAAGCCTATGTATAGTTTAACACTATCTGTCAAGTGATTCCATATTTTTAATGTTAAAATACACACATATTATCTGGCAATTTTTAGTCATTTTTTATTTAATTAAAGTATAAAAAAAGCACCTCCACCGATGATTCCACCAGTGGAGATGCATTCGTATGGCTAATGCTATTATCCTACTGCTTTACGTTGAAAGCTTTGATTCCAGGATATACAGCTGAGTCGCCAAGCTGCTCTTCGATTCTGAGGAGCTGGTTGTACTTTGCAACTCTCTCTGATCTTGAAGGAGCACCTGTCTTGATCTGGCATGTGTTGAGTGCTACTGCGAGATCTGCGATAGTTGTATCCGCTGTCTCACCTGATCTGTGTGATGATATTGCTGTGTATCCAGCCTTATGAGCCATCTTGATAGCCTCAAGTGTCTCTGATACTGAGCCGATCTGGTTAAGCTTGATAAGGATACAGTTTGCGCATCCCATCTCGATACCCTTTGCAAGTCTCTCTGTATTTGTAACAAACAGATCATCACCGACAAGCTGGACCTTGTCGCCAAGTCTTGCTGTGAGCTTCTGCCATCCTTCCCAATCCTCCTCATCGAGACCATCCTCGATTGAGATGATAGGATACTTCTCAACAAGCTTTGCCCAGTGCTCGATGAGCTGCTCTGCTGTATACTCTGTTCCAGCCTTTGGAAGCTTGTACCAGCCCTTGCCCTTCTCGCTCTTCCACTCTGATGAAGCAGCATCCATAGCGATCTTGAAGTCCTTACCCGGCTCATATCCAGCCTTCTTTACGGCCTCGAGAATTGTCTCGATAGCCTCCTCGTCAGACTTAAGTGCCGGGGCAAATCCACCCTCATCACCTACTGATGTAGCAAGGCCTCTCTCTTTGAGGATTCCTGCAAGTGCGTGGAATACCTCTGCACACCATCTCAGACACTCCTTGAATGATGGAGCGCCAACTGGCATGATCATGAACTCCTGAACGTCAAGCCCTGATGACAGAGCATGACATCCACCGTTTACGATGTTCATCATTGGAACTGGAAGCTTGTTTCCTGAGATTCCACCGAGGAATCTATAAAGAGGAATGTCAAGTGAGATTGAAGCTGCTCTTGCTGCTGCGATTGAAACTGCAAGGACAGCATTTGCTCCAAGGTTTGACTTGTCCTTTGTTCCATCAGCCTTGATCATTGCTGCATCAACTGCATATATATCAGACGCATCCATTCCTGTAAGTACGTCATTTATAGTAGTATTTATATTCTCTACTGCCTTCTGGACGCCCTTGCCGAGGTATCTTGACTTGTCTCCGTCGCGAAGCTCAAGTGCCTCAAACTCACCTGTGGAAGCTCCACTTGGCGCCGCACCACGACCTACTGTTCCATCTGCCAGATACACCTCCGCCTCAACTGTTGGATTTCCTCTTGAATCAAGGATCTCTCTTCCTATTACCTTTTCAATCTCAAGATAATTCATCATTTTTATATTTCTCCTTTCGTCGCGCGAGTATAACCCCTGCTGTCCCTCCGATTCAGCAGTTTACAGAGGGTACAGGAGCTCACATGATCTACAATGTTAGTTTAAGCTAACTTATATTTAAAATCAACATAAGTAGTTGCTCATATTTTATCATTTAGCATTTTTCGTCATTATCCGAGTGCCACATCCAGCACCATCATAAGGGCGAAGCCCACCGCCGCACCGATGGTTCCTATATTGGTATGCTCGCCCGCCTGAGACTCAGGTATCAGCTCCTCTATGACCACATAAAGCATGGCTCCCGCCGCAAATGCAAGGAAATACGGAAGAAGTGGTGTGACCTGGACAGCCAGCAGTGCCGTGAGGAAACCTCCGACCGGCTCCACAGCTCCGGACAGCGTTCCATACAGAAATGCCTTCTTCTTGCTCATGCCCTCGCCAACAAGCGGCATGGACACAATTGCACCTTCCGGGAAGTTCTGTATAGCGATTCCTATGGAAAGTGCAAATGCACCTGTGACGGACACGCCCATATTGCCCATGGCTGCGCCTGCGTACACAACGCCCACTGCCATGCCCTCGGGGATATTGTGGAGCGTGACTGCAAATATCATCATGGTCGTCTTCTGAAGCTTTGACCTGACGCCCTCCGGTTTGTCACTTTCCAGATGAAGGTGAGGTATCACCGTGTCAAGGACAAGCAGGAATATGATTCCAAGAGCAAATCCGATAAGTGCCGGCAGCCACGCTATCTTTCCCTGTGCCTCCGCCATGTCTATGGACGGAATGAGCAGTGACCATATGGACGCCGCGATCATGACCCCCGCCGCAAACCCGAGCAGAGCCTTCTCCACAAGCGGGGATATCTTATCTTTCATAAGGAAAACCATGGCCGCTCCCAGTGTTGTTCCGGCAAATGGTATAAATAATGTTATGAACTCTGACATTTCATCACCTCTTTATAATATGTATTCTGTCTATACTATATTCGTATAACCTCTTCATTAGTTCATTTTTTTAAATTGCGACTACAATTTAATTGAACAGGCGTACTTTGTCAACACAAGTTTTTGCATATGATAGAAGTTATCAATACCGGGCCAAAATGCTTCGCATTTCGACAATTTAAGTGCTATAATACCTGAGGTTATGCTATAATAGGCATGGTTGTACCAGCTTGGATATATTTGTATGCAAATGGAGATAAATATGAAGAGAACAGAACGAATGATCTGAGTATTTTTTATTTGACATAATTATTTATAGAAAGCATAATAAGTGATACATTTAGTCGTACGGATCATAAGTCCGTACAAATACAATAAAAGACACATTCCAAGGGGAAAAGTATGAAAGAGAATTTACAATTTACAGCTTTATTGGATATTTTAAGCAGGCAGGATCTTATAACTGAATATTCGGAGGATTGCAAAGACATCACTCCTTCCCATATAACCATCAATTCCAAGGATGTGGTCCCAGGTACATTCTTCGTGTGCAAGGGTGCCTCATTTAAGGAGGATTACCTGAAATCAGCCATCGCACAGGGCGCCATCGTATATTTGTCACAGCAAAAGTACGACGACGTGGACATTCCTTATATTATTGTAAATGATATAAGAAAGGCCATGGCTCTTGCTGCCAGATGGTTCTTCGGCAATCCAGGCGATAACATGACCAAGGTCGGAATCACCGGAACAAAGGGAAAGACCACAGTTACATTTGTCATGAAGGATATACTGGACAAATACACCGACAACAGATGCTCAGCATTCTCAACCCATGAGATTGATGTTGGAACAAAGGTTTTTGAGACCACTCTCACCACACCTGAGCCTATTGAACTCCAGACATACTTCGACATGGCTGTAGATGAAGGCTGTACACACTGTATAATGGAAGTTTCTTCCCAGGCCATGAAGATGAACCGTATCTACGGAGAGCACTACAAGGTCGGAGTATTTACCAATATCGACTACGATCACATCAGCCCGACAGAGCACGCCTCCATGGAGGACTATCTCGGATGCAAGGTATCCTTCCTGAAGCAGTGCGACAACGTTGTGCTGTACAGTGACACAAGATATTTTGAGACTATATATAATGAAGTAAGAGACAAGCACGTTGTTGTATACGGAAGCAAGGAATCAATTGAAAAGCTCATGTCAAGGGATGACGATTTCTTTGAAAAGGATACTGACTTCGCCAGCATCCACAATGAAGATCTCACAGACCATAACAGCTACTTTGAGCTTATATACGGAGGAGAGAACAGAGCATACAACACCAACCTGATCGGTGATTACAATGTTGAAAATATTGTTGCCGCCATCATCTCCTCTCTTCTCATTGGCATTCCAAATGATCAGATCAGAAGCAGCATCAGAGATGTATATGTTCCGGGAAGACTACAGGTATATCACTGGAAGGATCGCACATTTATGATCGACTACGCACACAACTATATAAGCATGTACAGACTGTATGAGATGGTTAAAAAGACCATGAAGCCAAAGTCTATAACCGTTGTATTCGGCTGTGGCGGTGAGCGTTACAAGAAGCGCCGTGAGGATATGGGAAGACTTGCTGAGCAGTATGCCGACAAGGTTGTTCTCACCATGGAGGATCCGGGCTTTGAGTCCTGTGAGGAGATCTGCAAGGAGATCAAGCAGTACATCACTAAGCCTTGCTATATAATCGTTGACAGAGAACAGGCTCTCACCAGAGCACTTGATGAGGCTCAGCCTGGTGAGCTTGTCATCACGACTGGAAAGGGTATTGAGAGTACCCAGAGAATCAACGGAACTTTTGTGCAGTGTCACTCTGATGCGCAGGTCATCGAGCACTGGCTGACAGAGCATCCGGAGGAATGATAAACGAACGGTAATTGATCTGCTCCGTTTACAGGTATTGAAAAGGCTGGTCACTATATCTGTAATCCCATCACGTTCGACTGCTGTCGCTTCAGAATTTTCCATTTGCACTCGCTTACGACCGCGATAAGAGCGTTGCGGTCTTCAGCTCGGCAGGAAAATCCTGAAGCTCGGCAGTCTTCACTACCGATGGGATTACAGATATAGTGACCAGCCTTTAATATAGTTTGTAGACGGAGCAGACCAATTGCCTGTGTTTTGACTGAACATTAGATATGCAAGGGGTAAACTGCCGGTTTATTGTTTTTCTTGCAGTTCAGTTTATAATGAATAATAGAAACGGGGCGAAAGCGCTGTTATGCAGGTGACAGGAGTTGCCTATCAGACTGACGTAAACTTAATAGTCGTAGCAGGCTGTAGAGTGATGATGCGTGTGATGTTCCGGGAAACAGTGCATGGCTGAGCTTCATAAGGGTTGTTTGTTTACCAAAACCCGGATAGGCAGAGATGCCGAAAGAAAACATTCAGGGAGTTCTACTAAGTAGAACTCCTTTTTTATCTGTTATCTTCCACCACTTTCTCCCTCATCTTCGGATCGAATTTTCCATTTCGGATCATTGCTATCTCCCGTTTGAACGGCTCGTAGCTTTTCTTGCTGTTTTCCGGGTCTTTGATGTATGGGGATTCCAGGATCTTTGGGACTTCCATGAAGTCCGGATGGTTCATGATGTACATGAGTGGCTCAAAGCCGATCTTGCCAAACCCAAAGTTCTCGTGTCTGTCTTTAGCCGCTCCCGGTTCGTTCTTGCTGTCGTTCATATGGAACACGGCTATCTGATCTTTGCCGATGAGTCTGTCGAACTTCTCCACGACTCCATCGAAATCATGTATGATGTCGTAGCCCGCATCGCTGGTGTGACAAGTGTCAAAGCACACACGAAGCTTGTCATTATGACTCACTCCATCATAGATTCGCGCAAGCTCCTCAAAGTTTCTTTCAATCTCACTGCCCTTTCCCGCCATGGTCTCCAGAGCTATGTGGCATGCGGTGTCCGCGGTCAGGACTTCATTCAGGCCCTTTACTATGCTTGCAATTCCCTTGTCCACGCCCTCTCCTACATGTGAGCCCGGATGAAGGACTATGGTCTGTGATCCCATCGCTGTCGCCCTGTCAATCTCCTTTGCGAGGAATTCCACTGCGATTTCATAAGTCGCAGGATTTACTGTATTTGCAAGATTGATTATATACGGCGCATGGACCACGAACTCCTCTATGCCGTTCTGAGCCATGAGTTCATGTGCCTCCTGTATCCTAAGCTCCGATATATCTTTGCGTCTCGTATTCTGTGGTGCGCCTGTGTAGAGCATAAATGTATTTGCGCCAAATGCCACAGCATCCTTCACTGAGCCTAGCATCATCTCCTTGCCCGACATACCCACATGACATCCTAATTTCAACATAATTTATCTCCATTCATTCTAAACTGGTTTCAGTTTACTCTATCCTCGCCGACTGCACAATACGCTGCCGCTACAATCAATAAATAGCTTTTTCTAATTTTACCATATATTATGTAGACTGTTCGCAAATCATTTGGTAAACTAAATACCAGAAACCAACTTATATTATACATTTGGGAGAAAACCGCTATGCAATTAAAAAATGTACTAATCGTCGTAAATGACATTGAACGATCAAAAAAATTTTACAAAGATATCTTCGGGCTTGAGGTTATCTTGGACAACGAGGGAAATGTGATCCTGACGGGAGGGCTGGTCCTTCAGGATGCAACTATTTGGGCTGAATTCATTGAAAATCTTGTAATTCCACATAACAATGCTTCGGAGTTATATTTTGAAGAAAATAATATCGAGGAGTTTGCACAAAAACTTGATGAGTCGCCATACGACATTGAATATGTCAATCGTCTCATGACTCATTCATGGGGACAAAAAGTCATCAGATTCTATGATCCTGACGGCAATCTTATCGAGGTTGGAACGCCATAATTTTTCCTATATCCATTCCCTCTATTTCATGTTACAATTAATGACATATTACCCAATTGGAGGACAAATTTTTATGAGTAACACAGGAAGAACCTGTAAGGTTCACTACACAGGAACATTCAACGACGGAACAAAGTTCGATTCTTCATATGACAGGGGCGAGCCTATCGAGTTCGTTTGCGGTGCAGGACAGATGATTCCGGGATTTGATCAGGCAGTTGAGGGCATGAACGTTGGCGATATCATCGATGTACATCTTCGTCCTGAGGACGCATACGGAATGCCTGACCCGGAGGCCATCATCAAGGCTCCTCTTGCAGATATGCCTGGCGCTGAGAATCTTGAGGTCGGTAATCAGGTATACCTTGCCAATTCCATGGGACAGCAGTTCCTTGTAAAGGTCATTGAAAAAGATGACGAATCCATCACATTTGATGCAAACCATGAGATGGCCGGCAAAGAGCTCAACTTCAAGATAGAGCTTGTATCAGTGGACTAATAGTAACGATACTTATGTTAGAAGGAACCTTTTCACACTTGACGTCAGTTCCGACGGTCTGTCCCACCCAATTGGACGGACAGTGTGATCCGATTATATAAGGAGGCGGGAATCGTGAACATTTACATAGACGAATCAGGTTCTATCAATAAATATGCCACAAACGATCAGTATTTCGTGGTGTCTATGATCCATGTCCTCGATCCCGTCGCCCTTGAGCGTGCTTACAAGAGATTTATTTCTTCCAACTATGAGATGCTTCTTGATCTGGACAGTGATAAGGTCGATGACATGACCGGCAAGATCACCAAGCACGGCGGGAGAATGTTCCGGGACGGCAAATTCCGTGAACTAAAAGGTGCACAGTTTGACAGAGACATGAAGCACATATTTGTGGATTACTTCTCCAGGAAGCATCACTTTGACGTGTACTATATCATGATGAAGAATGAAAATCTGCCGAACCGCTTCTTCGACAACATCTCCAGGACATTCAACTTCTCCATCAAATCTGCCCTGCTCTACTTCATACAGAATGGATATCTTCCTGACGAGGACTGCTTTCTGCAGCTTGACGAGAGGAATGAGCGGGTGGAGAACAAATCATTCCTTGAAAATTACCTGAACACTGAGCTTTCACTGTCAGGTCAGGTCGCAGGTAATTTCTCAGTGAGCTACTTTGACTCGGCCTGCAACAAATTTGTGCAGATAGCGGATGTATTTTCTAATCTGTTCTATTCTCACTTGCAGACCGGACACTATACTGATGAGCTGGAGCTTATGAAAGAGCTGGGTATACTTAAGGGTGTTTACGAGCTGACATAATCAAAAAGGGATTGAACCTTGCGACCCATATCGCGGTTTCAATCCCTTTTTTGAAATATTTAAAATACCAATTGCCTCCGAGCGATGCTCACACAGAACACTTACATAGATAAACGCACTATCGAAGGACTTACTGTTGGTACTTATATATTATCACATTTTGTCTCATAAAACAATGAGTCTGCGTTAAATCCATAAATTTTTTTGAGACATTTCCAAAACGCAATTACTCTTTTGTCTGCTCTCTTCTGCTCCGTCCATGTCCAAACGCCAGATAGCCTATAAAAAGAACAAACAATGCTGCAACTCCCATCCAGATACACAGCAGTTTTGGTCCCTTCGGGGCAAATGTATCGTAGTATCCCTTGAAATAGATTACCACAATTATAAGCGGCAGCACGTATGACATGTATTTTCTTAGGTACTGCGGAAACGGCTTACCGATACCGTTGTCTGCCTCAGCGACAAAGTTTTCAAATCCCCATCCATTCTTTCTTGTACAGAACAGGACAAAAAGTAATGATCCGAGTGGGAGGATATTTCCCGATACGAGAAAATCTTCCAGATCCATGATATTTGTACCCGCTCCCATCGGAGTGATTCCTGAGAGCATATTGAATCCAAGCACAGCCGGCAGGGAGAGCACTGATATACCGATCAGATTTATAATAAGTGACTTCTTTCTCTTCCATCCAAACATATCTATACTTATCGATATGATATTCTCAAACACCGCGATAACCGTGGAAAGCGCCGCAAATGACATGAATATGAAGAACAGAATTCCCCACACTCTGCCTCCCGGCATGTGGTTGAACACATTCGGCAGGGTCATAAACAGAAGTGATGGTCCCTTGTCCGGGCTGATCCCGTACGCAAAGCATGCTGGCAATATGATGACTCCGGCCATGAGTGCCACAAATGTATCAAGGTACATAACACTCTTCGCCTCGCCAGACAATTTTCTCTCCTTGCCTATATAACTTCCAAATATCTCCATGGATCCCATACCTACACTGAGTGTAAAGAACGCCTGGGTCATGGCGTCAAATAATACATTGCCCCAGCCTCTGGCATTTGCACGCTCGATACTTGGAACAAGATAGAACTTAAGTCCTTCTTCGTTGCCCGAGAGCATGAGCGAATTCACTGCCATGACTATCATCAGAACTATAAGTGCAAGCATCATGATCTTTGTCACTCTCTCCACTCCGTTCTGAAGTCCCAGTGAACATATACCTATGCAGCACACGATGACCGCAAGTGTGATTGCGACCATAAGTCCCGGTGATGCAAGCATCCCTGTAAATTTGTCTTCTATTGCTTCTACTGACCCACCATGAAGCTGTCCTAATCCCATGACGTACACATAGTATACCATCCAGCCCGCTACCATAGTATAGAACATCATCAGCAGATAGTTGCCGGCATAGGCATACCAGCTGAATTTATGCCAGTTGCCGCCCTTCGGCGCAAGCTCCTTAAGCGCTGAACCAACGCTCTTGCCACTCCCTCTGCCTATCGCAAACTCACAGGTAAGGATAGGATATCCCAGAAGCAGCAGACACAGCAGATATATCACGATAAATATTGCTCCGCCATTCTGCCCGCATATATACGGGAACTTCCATACATTTCCAAGACCAATAGCACATCCCGCCGATACGAGGATGAACCCCAGTCTGGAGGCGAACTTTTCTCTGTCGCCGTTGTTACTTTCTTTACTCATACAATCTTCTTTTGCAGATGTCTGTAAAAATGGCACCTGCCTCCTTCTATTATATATTATCAGGATTATCAGGCTGGCACTATGTGTAGATTTTCAAAACCTGATACGCCCTTTGTCTGTGTCAAACATCTACTTCAAGCCATTACATTATGTATTTTCCATCTCTGCTGACACATACCTTGTGATTGTAACATATATCATTGCATTTGTGTGTTTAAACTTTTACAGTATAAAGCAAATTTTTTTCCGTATTTGAGCCAGATAAAATACAGATATTTTTATGTTTGCTGTGCGTTTTCAACAAGTATATTTTTCTGCAAAATAAATCTATTAATTTACATATAAAGGATTACATTTTTCCATATTATATTTTATTATAATGAGTAGAATGTTCTTAATACTAATAAGACCGTTCTCCGTATTTTGAGGCAGATTTCTGTGTGGGTTTGCAGTACCTTATACCTTAAACCACCAGCGCATAGCTGCAAGTGCGCTGCTCATATTATGGAGGAACGAATAGTAACGCATGCGCCGCGCGAAGTGCATTTATATGCGCATGCTGCATTTTTATAAGGAGGACATTTATTATGGCTACATGGCTTAAAGATGCAATTTTTTATGAGATATACCCACAGAGTTTTTATGATACCAACGGCGACGGTATCGGTGATTTCAACGGAATCACTGCAAAGCTTGACTATATCAAGTCTCTTGGATGCAACGCTATCTGGATGAATCCTTGCTTTGATTCGCCATTTTCCGATGCAGGCTACGATGTAAGGGATTACAAGAAGGTTGCCGAAAGATACGGAACAATGGAGGACATAGAGAACCTCTTCGCTGAGGCTCACAAGAGGGACATGCACATTCTCCTCGACCTGGTTCCAGGCCACACCTCAGAGAAACATGCATGGTTTACCGAGAGCAAAAAAGCTGAGCCAAATGAATACTCAGATAGATATATGTGGACTGATGGATGGCTCTGTGGCGGTGCAGGTCTCAACTACATCGCAGGAGAATCACCAAGAAACGGTGCCTACATCGTCAACTTCTTCAAGTGCCAGCCGGCTCTCAACTATGGAGTGCTTAATCCAACAGAAAAGTGGCACAAGAGCATGTACGATCCTGCATGTATCGCAACCAGGGAGGCTATGAAGGACGTATGCCGCTTCTGGCTCGACAAGGGCTGTGACGGCTTCCGTGTAGATATGGCAGATTCACTTGTAAAGCATGATGATGCGAACAAGAGCGGAACAGTTGCCGTATGGCAGGACATTCTCGGCGATATACACGCTGAGTACCCTGAGTCAGCATTTGTATCTGAGTGGGGAAAGGCTGAACAGTCAATCAAGGCCGGCTTCGACATGGATTTCTATCTCGACTGGATGGGCAACGGATATAACTCTCTGGTAAGAGATTACGAAGCTCACCTGAATGCATTTGCATCTCTTCCTGAGTCTCTTGACGACAGCATGGAGAACAACAGCTTCTTCAAGGCTGACAGCAAAGGAACCTGCGACCACTTCATTGATGAATACATGGGAAGATACGAGCAGATAAAGGACAAGGGTGCTATAGCCCTTATCACAGGAAATCACGACACTACACGTATCAGCTACGGACTCTCTGAGGATGAGTTAAAGCTTGCCTACGCATTCTTCCTGACAATGCCTGGCAATCCATTCATCTACTACGGCGATGAGATCGCCATGAGCTTCAGAAGCATGGCAAGCAAGGAGGGGGGATTCACCAGAACCGGCTCAAGAACTCCTATGCAGTGGACAAGCGGTGACAACATGGGATTTTCTTCAGCGCCTGCCGACAAGCTCTATCTGCCGGTTGATCCTGCAGAAAATGCCGCAAATGTTGAGGCTTCCGAGGCAGATCAGAACTCCCTGCTCAATACAGTGAAGGCCCTCACTTCTCTCAGACATTCACAGGCCGATCTGCTGGACAAGAGCAACCTTGAGATCATCAGCAGAAAGCCACTTGTATATAAGAGAGGGAATCTACTCCTTGCAGTGAACCCTAAGAATACAGACACCCAGTCAAGGAAGCTTGCTGAGCTGACTGGTGACGCAAAGGTTATCTATTCTATAGCAATAAATGGCACACAGCCAGGTATTGCTGACGGAGTTATCACTCTTCCGGCACAGAGCTTTGTTGTGATAAGCTGCTAATTTGGAGCAATATATAACAACTCAATAACCATATAAAAAGGTCATCACATAATATGGCAATCATACACAACGGCGATTTCATTTTCCATGTGGGTTGCTCATATTATGCGATGGCCTCTTTTTATCTTCTTCCCTGTGGTCATCTCCCAAAACTTGTGGTAATATTTAATGGATTATATGCTCATGTGCCACGACAGAATAAGTGCACATGACATACAGGATTATAAAGGAGAACAAGATTATGAACATGCAGGAAGCTACAAGCATCATGAAGGCTGACAGCTACAAAATGGCTGCACTTTCAGAAGATACAAGAAACAATATACTAGTACATGTAAAGGACGCACTCATCGCACATAAGGATGAGATATTTGCGGCAAATGCAAAGGACATGGCTGCTGCCGAGGAGAACGGGATCGCAGCATCAGTCAAGAAGAGACTGAAGTTTGACGAGCACAAGCTCGCTGACGTGACAAATGGAATCGATGAGCTCATAAAGCTCCCTGATCCGGTTGGACAGATCCAGCTCAAGAGAGAGCTTGACGAGGGGCTGATCCTTCAGAGAGTCTCCTGCCCGATCGGTGTCATCGGTATCATATTCGAGGCAAGACCGGATGCGCTGGTCCAGATATCATCATTGTGCATCAAGAGCGGCAACTGCGCAGTACTCAAGGGTGGCAAGGAAACTGCCAACACCAACAAGGCTCTCTTCGATGTGATCTACAGCACAGCCGTTGCAAACGGAGCACCAGAGGGCTGCATGCTCCAGGCAAGCCAGCACAACGAGATCGATGAGCTTCTGTCATGCAACAAGTCCGTTGACCTGCTCATACCTAGAGGCTCAAATGCATTTGTGCAGTATATAATGAACAACACCAAGATCCCTGTCATGGGACACGCAGACGGAATCTGCCACACATACATAGACAAGGATGCGGATATTGAAAAGGCAATCCCTATCATCATAGACGCCAAGACACAGTACACCGCCGCCTGCAATGCAACGGAGACACTTCTCGTCCACAGAGATGTGGCAAAAGAAATGCTTCCGGTCATGGCAAAAGCACTTAAGAAACACGGTGTAAAGCTCCGCGGAACCGCCGAGGCAGCGGAGATCATCAATCAGGCTGAACGCAACATGAGCAGCCCGAACGGTATTGAGATCATGGGAGACGACGATTTCAATACCGAGTATCTTGACCTGGTGCTCTCAGTCAAGATCGTGAACGATGTGCAGGAGGCGATCTCACACATCAACCACTTTGGTTCACATCACACTGACTGTATCGTGACTGAGAATAACGAGACCGCCGCCCTCTTCATGCAGCTTGTCGATTCGGCCGGAGTATACCAGAACTGCTCCACAAGATTTGCCGATGGATTCAGATACGGATTTGGCGCAGAGGTCGGAATCAGCACAAGCAAGATCCATGCAAGAGGCCCTGTAGGACTTGAGGGACTTGTAACCTACAAATACAAGCTTTACGGACATGGACAGATAGTTAATGACTACGCAACCGGAAAGAAGCAGTTCCATTTCAAAGACCTGTAGAATAATAAACGATCATCAGCGGGGACTCTCTCATGTACATCAGTCCTCGCTGATGCATTTACTATATAAATAGGAATTACATAAAAATGAAAACAATACTGAAAATATTCAAAAACGACCTGATCGGTATCAAAAAAAGTATACTCACAATAGTTCTCGCCGTTGGACTGTGCATACTGCCTGCGCTGTATGCATGGTTCAACATATTTGCAAACTGGGATCCATATGCCAATACCGGCAATATCAATATCGCCGTCGTCAACCTGGACAAGGGCTACACAGATGCGGACGGCAACGAGATGAACATGGGCCAGTCAGTGGTCGATAAGCTGAAAAGCCAGACCAGTATCGGCTGGGTATTTCCGGAATCTGTAAAGTCCGCCATCGACGGTGTGAAATCAGGCACCTATTATGCCGCCGTCGTCATTGATGAGGATTTCTCCTACAACATGTTCAATGCCCTGACGGACAACTTCGTAAATCCAAGCTTCACCTACTATGAAAATGAGAAGAAAAATGCCGTGGCACCTAAGATAACCGACACTGCAGTCTCAACGCTCAAGACAAGCATCAACGAAACCTACGTCAAGGCGATATCACAGAAGCTTATCACTGCCATTGACGACTCCGACACAGATCTGTCGAAGGATCTCAAGGGAACGGATTTCATCACAGCACTCAAGACCGTCGATGACAATCTCGCCGGATACCAGAAAACCATAGATTCCATAATCAAGGCAAATAACAAACTCAAGACCAGCACAAAGCTCAAGGACGCAACTGACAAGAGCAGCAAGCTTCTGTCCGATGCGGGTTCCGCCATTGATTCAAGCATGTCCGATATAGACTCAGTGGGCTCAACCTACTACACTGTCAGGAATTCTCTTCAGGATCAGATTGACAGCATCGCGCAGGACATACAGAATCTGAAAAGCTCTGCAAAGCTTATCCATATGAAGGATGATGCAGAGAACATATCTGCCGATCTTGAGAATATCAAGGCAGATGCAGACAAACTTCAGCAAAAGATCGATGCAGTCGACGAATATATCAAATCTCTTGACATAAGCAACACGAATGAGGTTTCAGATGCACTCAACAAGCTTGACAAGCTAAAAACAGAGGTTAAGAAGATTTCCTCTCTCACCGCTGACACCATCGATAGTCTGGATATATCTGCGATCACAAATGCAGAAAATGCCGTATCAGATAAGCTCGACCAGATCATCGACTCTGTCTCAGACATAGATGACACATTTACCAGCCAGGTCATTCCTGACATGGACAACATTATCCTGAACATCAAAAATGCACTGAAAAACGCTCAGGATCTGTTAAATACCCTGAATTCTACCATCAGCAGTGCAAGCTCTGTATTTGACAATTATAAGGTGACTATTGCATCAATGAACACCAGTCTCACAGACCTCTCCGATCTCATAAGTGGTATACGTGACAAGATCCAGACCGCCACAGACGAGATCAACAAGGCCGCCGACAGCGAGGTGACCGACATGATCATCGCCTTCCTCAACGGAGACTCAGAGGCGCTGGCGTCATTCCTGTCAAAGCCTGTTGCTGTCGAGGAACATTACTACTACAGCATTGCCAACTACGGCTCGTCCATGGCACCATTTTACTCAGTGCTTGCCATCTGGGTCGGAATGACAATTCTCGTCTCCCTCATGAAGGTGCATGTGAAGGATGCGGACTATCTGAAGGATACCAGACCACACCAGTTGTTCTTTGGAAGATACCTTATTTTCTTCCTGTTGTCTCAGCTTCAGGTTCTGGTCATAGTGCTTGGAGATCTGTTCCTGCTGAAGATACAGTGTCTGCACCCATTTGCATTCTGGGCAACTGCGGCACTCGCAGGGCTGACATTTTCAATATTGATATATTCACTCACCATATCATTTGGCGACATAGGCAAGGCCCTCGCTGTTGTGATCATGGTGCTGCAGATAGCGGGGAGCGGTGGAACCTACCCTATAGAGGCTCTTCCGAACTTCTTCAGACAGGTGTACATATTCTTCCCATTCCCATATGCGATAAATGCAATGCGTGAATGTATTGGCGGAATGTATCACGCAGACCTGTTCAAATATCTGCTTGAATTGTCAATTTTCATTGTGGTTGCACTGGTCATAGGACTTATAATCAGAAAACCATTTATCCATATCATGCACTTCATCGAGAAACGTATGGAAGATACGGATATGATGTAATGCAAATAAGGAGGAACACCCATGAACGAAGATACAAATTCAAATACAACCAGCACCGAGCCATCTGACATAAAGTCCCAGGTGCTTGCATTCAGAGACAATGCCCATGCAGAAAATGTACGAAAGCTTAAGGCTGGTATAAAGTGTATATTCACAGTGCCCGCAGCCTTCCTTATACTCCTTTTCCTGACAGGAAGCTCCAAGATCATCTTCCTTGTTCTGTGGATCGCCAGCCTGTTCATAATAGCCGCATACCTCATACATGTGGAGTACTCGGACTACAAGATACAGGAAATGGTAAACTCCCTTCAGGATTCAGGCAGTGATATAGATGGTCTGATCGACATAGACAGCATATATACAAAGGTTTCTGCACCGAAGAAAAAGCTGGGCGACATAATAACAAATGTAAAAACAGACATTCAGACACAGATCACCGCCGTGCAGGACAAGGTGGCTGAGATGGCTGAGGCTGTGCAAGATGATCAGAGTGTGTCTGTGCAGTCTGATGAGCAAAACGAGACAATTCAGACAGATGAACATGGCGACCCGGTTCAGACGGATGAACAGGATGAAGCCACAGAAAACACAGAAGCTGACAAGGAGGAATTATCATGAAAAACATTTGGCGTGTATACATATCTGATCTGCGCAGGATCACCACAAATGTTGTCGCACTGTCCATAATCATGGGTCTGTGCATAATCCCTTCCCTGTATGCGTGGTTCAACATCCTGTCAAACTGGGATCCGTATGGAGAGTCCGCCACCTCACTCATGAAGATCTCCGTCTACTCTGAGGATGATGGAATCGAAATGAGCGGAATAAATCTGACCATCGGAGACATGGTGATCGAAAGTCTTGAAAACAACAACACTATCGACTGGACATTTGCCGATAATAAAGATGAGGCACTTGAACTCATCGCCAGCGGGGAATGTTATGCCGGAATAATCATACCAAAGGACTTCACGGCGAACATGCTCAGCATACTAAATGGCAACATCATCAATCCAAATATCGAATACTACGAGAACAGCAAGAAGAACGCCATTGCCACCAAGATAACCGGCAAGGTCAAGACGACCGTCCAAAACGAGATAAACACAAAGATCATAAGCACGCTGACCGAGGTATTTGCAAATGCCGGAGATTTCATTTCTGGAAATAACATAGACGGTTCAGACCTCGTTGCCGGTCTTGAGAGCAAACTGGAACAGATCTCATCCACGCTGGACAATTACGTCTATATGCTGAATACATTTTCACTGCTCACAGAGTCTGCATCAGATGCCATCGATACCACTCAGCTTCTGTTTCCAAACATAGACAGCATGGCACAGAGCGGCTCAAGCAGTCTTGGAAATCTGAGTGACAGCGCAGGCATAAGCAGCGACGTTGCAGACACCTCGATATCACTGCTGAACACAGGTCTCGACATGATCTCTGACAGACTTACAGAGCTTGGTAAAACCGTGGACAGCCTCTCAAGAACCCACGATATCGGATCAGTGTCAATCGAAACTGACCTCAATGGTTCCCTTGGCACCAATGTTCTGGACACCATAAACCGATTGATCGAAGCCCAGTCACCTATAGTATCGGATGCCAAACTTCAGTTTGAAAATCTGAACGAAGACTTAGCAAAGCTTGTATCCGACACAAGCCTGTCGGACGAAGAATTTGCATCACTGAAAAAAGCGGTATCGTCCGACATAAAGAAGTGTACAAATGACATTGCTTCAGTGAAGGATCTCATAAATAACGAACTTTCGCCTGAACTGAAATCTTCGTTAGAGAATATCCAGTCATCTCTGGCGCAGGCACAGACCGTGCTGGCAAATGTTCCGGGAAACTTCAACGATATCAGCAAGTCCCTGACCGAGTATCAGGACATTCTGCAGGACGGAACCTCAGACATCGCGGGAACGATCAAATGTCTGAAGGATCTCAAAGAAAGCATAGACAAGATCAAGGCCGACATACAGACGATCACGTCTAACAGCAGCTACCAGGATTTCATAAATGCCATCAAGGACGATCCACAGGTGTTAGTGAATTTCATCTCATCACCGGTACAGATGAACACAGTTGCTGTATACGAGATATCCAACTACGGATCAGCCATGGCACCATTCTACACGGTCCTGGCACTGTGGGTCGGTGCTCTCATACTTGTGGCACTCATACACGTTAAGGTCAAGGACAATGAAGAGCTTGAGGGCGTGAAGCCTTACCAGAAGTTCTTCGGAAGATATCTTAACTTCTTCGTCATCGGACAGGTCCAGACAATCATAACCGTTATGGGCGATCTGTTCTACGTGGGAATACAGTGCAAGCATCCGATAGCATTTGCACTGGCCGCCATAATGACGAGCTTTGTATTTACATTCCTGATCTACTCTCTCACCGTGGCATTTGGCAATATCGGTGAGGCCATCGCCGTGATCATCATGGTCATTCAGGTTGCGGGAGCAGGTGGAACCTTCCCTGTGGAAGTGCTCCCATCAGTGTACCAGTACCTGTACAAATTCATGCCGTTCTCATACTGCATGAACGCCCTCAGGGAATGTGTCGCCGGAATGTATCAGCACACCTACGGCAAATGTCTTGCCACCCTGCTGATATATGTTGCGATCTCAGCGGTCATCGGACTGCTGCTCGCCAAGCCTTGCGCAAAGCTTCTTGACAAGCTGGAGCACAGCAAGGAGAAATCCGGATTATTTATATAGTTAACGACTCAGGTAATTACTGTTTTTGACTGTTGCAATTTACGCCCATCTGCACTGTGTAATTTCACTGACAGGACTGTATCCGTATGAAGCTGTGGTTGTGAGGATATAATATGTGATTGACAGCGTTATTTAACTCCACATTCGGGTGATATGTCATCTCCCTAGGATTTTCTTATTTTGAGATAATTTGCTCGTCATTAGCACAAAAATATCTCTAAAATGATTATTTGCATGAAAAAAGGATAAAATTCCCTTGCTTTGTCCCAAATATCACTTTTCAGGACATTCAGTGAGAATTTTATCCTTTTTGCACATGTAATCATGCTAAAAGTTATAATATTTCTTACTTGAAAAGATTGTCGTTCTCAAAATAGTCAATCTTCATAGCACGGCGCACATCTGCAAGCGTCTCTGCTGCCTTTGCTCTGGCAACCTCGCTGCCACTCTTTAAGATGTCGTATACATCCTGTGGTCTCTTCTCCCACATCTGACGGCGCTCTCTGATAGGCGCAAGCTCAGCCTGAAGAACATTGTTCAGGAACTTCTTGACCTTTACATCACCGAGGCCACCTCTGGTGTAGTGCTCCTTGAGCTCATCCATACCACTATAGTCTGGAAGGAACTCCTCAAAGTACTCTGGCTTGCTGAATGCATCAAGATATGTAAATACTGAATTGCCCTCGATCTGACCAGGATCCTCTACACGGATGTGGTTTGGATCTGTGTACATGGACATAACCTTCTTCTTGATATCTGCAGGATCCTCTGACAGGTAGATACAGTTTCCAAGTGACTTACTCATCTTGGCCTTACCATCTGTACCTGGAAGTCTGAGACATGCCTCATTGTCAGGAAGAACGATCTTTGGATCAACAAGTGTCTCACCGTATACCGAATTGAACTTGTGAACGATCTCCTTACACTGCTCGATCATAGGCATCTGATCCTCTCCAACAGGAACCTCTGTGGCCTTGAATGCTGTGATATCTGCAGCCTGGCTGATAGGATAACAGAAGAATCCAACAGGGATACTTGCCTCGAAGTTTCTCATCTTGATCTCTGCCTTAACGGTAGGATTTCTCTGGACTCTTGCCACTGTTACAAGGTTCATATAGTAGAATGTGAGCTCTGTGAGCTCTGGTACCATTGACTGGATGAATATAGTAGACTTCTCAGGATCTATGCCACAGGCAAGATAATCCAAAGCAACCTGCATAATATTCTGTCTGACCTTCTCAGGATGCTCTGCGTTGTCTGTAAGCGCCTGCGCATCAGCCACCATGATGTAAATCTCATCATACTTTCCTGAATTCTGAAGATCGACTCTTCTCTTAAGTGATCCTACATAATGTCCCACATGAAGACGGCCCGTAGGACGGTCGCCTGTTAATATTACCTGTTTCATAACCTTCTCCTTTATATTGTATCTTTTATACCTGTCATTTATATATCTTTTTATAATCAGTCAGCTTATTTTTTACCCACTGCCAGCCTCACCGATTACTCGGCCAGCAGCTTACTCAGCTCATACTGGAAGGAATCGATCTGATTGTTCTGTATATCAATTGCCTCTTTTATATCATAGTCTATAAGTATATCGTTCTTGATAGCTATCATACGATTTGCCTTGTCCTTCTTGAGTACATCAACGGCATACGCACCCATGAGTGAGCCATACATCCTGTCCTTTGCCGTTGGCTGTCCGCCTCTCTGTATATAGCCAAGCACCGATACCCTCGACTCTATACCAGTCTTATCAAGAATCATCTGTGCAAGCTCTGGAGCATCTGTAACACCCTCGGCCACAACCACCAGATAGCTGTTCCTTCCGTCAGCATGCTTTGCCTTTATCGTATCTATGATACTGTCATAGTCACCATCCCATTTTTCAGGAATTATGATGGCATCAGCTGATGTCGCCATGCCTGCCCAGAGCGCTATATAGCCTCTCTTTCGTCCCATGACCTCCACGACGCTGCATCGTCCGTGGGAAACCGATGAATCTCTTATCCTGTCAATGGCCTCCATGGCTGTATTCGCCGCTGTGTCAAATCCCAGCGTATACTCAGAACATGCAACATCTCTGTCTATTGTTCCAGGGATGCAGATGGTATTGATACCCTCATTCTGAAATGCTATGGCTCCACGGAGTGTTCCATCCCCACCGATGGCAACAAGCGCATCTACATCGTGATCTCGCAGATTCTTTGCCGCCTGCTCGCGGTATTTTTTCTGTAGGAATCGCTCGCTTCTGCTGGTGAAAAGTATCGTTCCACCCTGATTGTTTATGTTCCTGACGTCCGCCAGGCCAAGCGGCTGTGTCTCCCAGTCAATAAGTCCCTCGTAACCACGCATCACACCGACTATCTCTATTCCACTGTTGATGGCTGATACAACCACAGCCCTCACAGCTGAATTCATGCCCGGAGCATCTCCTCCGCTAGTCAGAACCGCTATCTTTCGTATGTCACTCATTTGTATGTCCTCTAATTATTTTTATACTGAAGCTCCTGCTTCTTGGCAGTAACCCTTGTATCCTTCTCTACTGAGTTGGTGATAAATGTATTACCACCCACAACAACGTTGTCCTCGATGATAGTCTCGCCTCCAAGGATGGACGCGCCTGAATAGATGGTCACGTTGTCACCGATGGTTGGATGCCTCTTGGCTCCCTTGAGCTTCTGACCTCCCTGTGTAGAGAGTCCTCCAAGTGTCACGCCCTGATATATCTTCACATGCTCGCCGATAATAGTCGTCTCGCCGATAACGATTCCCGTACCATGGTCAATAAAGAAATACTTTCCTATGGTGGCGCCCGGATGAATATCTATTCCGGTCACGCTGTGGGCGTGCTCAGTCATGATCCTTGGTATCATCGGCACATCCAGCAGACAAAGCTCATGTGCCATACGGTATACAGATATGGCATACAGTCCAGGGTATGAAAGTATGACCTCATCCTTGCTGCCCGCAGCAGGATCTCCGTCAAATGCCGCCTGGATATCAGTCTCAAGATAGTCTCTTATCTGAGGTATCTTATCCATGAATTCATATGTTATATCCATCGCCTTATCCTCAAGCTCAGCATCTGTGAGCTCAGGAAACTTTTTGCAATACCTGAGAACTATCATGATCTGTTTCTTCAGATGGAATATTACATCCTCTATGATAACAGACATGTTATTCTTCAAGCTGTATATCTTATACAGCTTATCGCTGTAATAACCCGGATACAGAATCTTCATGAGTTTGTCAATCACATCGATAATGGCTGTCTTATCCGGCTCGTTGCACAGATCCGTCTTGTTGATGGCTCTGTCATCGCCGAAATCATCCAATATCCTCTGCACGATTCCCTCAATTCTCTGTTTATCTGATCTATCCATTACTTATTCAGATCCTTTCTAATAATATCTCCCAATATCACCTGCCCAGACAAAATCTGCCGCGATGATATCTTCATATTATAATATGTGCTTACGTCGATAAACACACAGCTATTCTAACAAATTATGCACGTTCATTCAATAGTGGGATTCTGCGTACAAATTATCCGCAATCCGATTGCAGAGATTACTGCTAAAAACAATCAACCAAAAATGATTATCTACATTATGCGCAGCATAACCATATAGCTCACAGTCCCCAGCAGAATACTTAACAGCGTATTGTGCTTCCATTTGTACGTTCCGCCTGTCACCAGCACGCCGACAAGACTCGGTATTCCAGTTGCCACTGGAGCCGACACAGCCCCCTTCAGGCAGTACACTATGAGCACCGCCATGATGGTCGCCGGAAGCACCCTTCCAAGTTTCACCAGCATCTCCGGCATCTGTCTTTTTCCATTAAATATGACAAATGGAAGTGCCCTCAGTGCAAATGTCACAACTGCCGACACCGCAATTCCTATCAATATATATTTCGTATTCATGATATTTTCCTACTTTCTCCTCATATTCCACACCACAAGCACCGCTGACGCTATGATGAGTGACGGCAGAAGGAAATACTGCGGTCCAACAACTAGCAGACATACAACCGCTATCACAATTCCCGCAATCGCCGGGATATGACTTTCCGCCTTCTCCCACTGATCGATAAATATGATGACAAACAGCGCCGTCATACAGAAATCAATCCCCGTCATATCAAATGGAATGATCTGCCCCAGGATTCCCCCAGCAACCGCACCGATCATCCAGTAACACCTCGACAAAAAAGCCACCCAGAACATGATGCTCTGTTTCTCCTTACCGGTGTCCGGCAAGGTGCAGTTCACGGCATAAGTCTCATCCGTCATTGTATGTATCATATATAATTTCCGCTTTCCCATGCGGTTGAATTCATCCACAAATGTCAGTGCATAGAAACTCTGCCTGCTGTTCATCAGAAATGCAGTGAGTGCCATGGTGAGTATGGATGCTCCGCTTGAAAGCAGCGTCACAAGCACAAACTGGTACGCCCCCGTGTACACCGTCAGGCTGACCAGCAGTGAATAATACCATTTGAATCCGGCATTCTCCATCATAATTCCGTATGCCATGCTGACGAACAAATAACTGCACATGATTGGGATTGATTTGATGAATGCCTTTCTGAATATATTTCCCACGATTTTTCCTCCAACAAAACAATCGTGGTTATCCTAGTGTTTTTATAGGATAACCACAACTATTCTAACATACTAAATGTTTGATGGGCAATAGCTCAATTTGTAGCTCAAATTCTCCGTTTTGTATACTTTTCTAAAGCTTTCATTAACTCTCTTTCAAGTCCCTTGAATTCCAAGCCGCTCTCATGTATTCTCAGTGACATACATCTTTTATAAAACTGTAATCCTAATAGGGAAATTGACATTTCTTTTGTATATGTTATAATCATAGTCAATCGGAGGCTCCTGCCGTTAAGTGGAATACGAAAAGCGTTAGTTCTACCGAGGTGGAACTACAATTATTGGCTATGTGCATTATGCGCATAGCCTTTTTTATTTATTAATAAGCCCCTACATCCAAATTTTTCATTTAAAGAGGAATATATGACAAAAAATCGTTTACATCTATATCGAATAGATATGAAATACATACGAGAACTACATAAAGTTTGTGATCATGTACCATCTGTAAGCCCTCAATTAGGCAAAGATAACAGGCACTTTATTGGCATCATTGTTATGGTTAATAGTAGAATGTATGCCATTCCGATAACAAGACATGACGGCAAGCCTCAGAAAAGGAAAACACTACATAACAACGCTGGTTATACAAAAGTCATTACCGAAACCGGACGTTTTGTAAGCGGAATAAATTTTATTGATATGATTCCTGTTACAGAAAAACAACTTTTACCAATGGATGATTATTCTATAAGAAAAAATGACTCTCGTTTGGAGAAAAATAGAAAACGAGACTTAAAATTTATATCTGATTATGTAAACGAAGAGGATCACTCTAGAGAAATAGCGAATAAAGCAATAACATTATATAACCAGTATATTAGCAATGAACCTTTCAAAATAAGAAAGTATTGTTTACCTTTTAACGAATTAGAAATAGTGTGTGATAAATACAACAAAGTCACGACCTAATCTGCACTGATATCCCCGGATTCCCGGACAGATACCACTCAGCATCAACGTCGTGACTTTATTTGTATTACATCTTCAATTTATCTAAACCACTTCCCTCTGTCCTCTGACAGCCCCTCTATATATAAACGCCGCACACGCCGCCGTTATAAGCTCTGCTACCCAGAACGCATTCCACACACCAGCAGGTCCGAAACCACAAAGCCTTGAAAGTATCCATGCAGCTGGGATTATGACAACCACATATCTGAGCAAGGATATGAGCAGGGACGGAGTGCCCTTTCCCAATCCCTCAAGTGCCCCCGATGAAGTTACCGACACAGCCGACACTACAAATCCGGCGCATATGATGCGCAGTGCTGTTCCACCTGCATTTATTGTAGACACATTCTCTGTGAACATACCTATAAGCCTTTCCGGGATGAGCAGGCACACAACTGTTCCTGCCAGCATGATTCCAACATTTAATGCAAGCGTTATGGTGAATATCTTCTTCACCCTGGCATGCTCTCCGGCACCATAGTTATAGCCTATGATAGGACGCATTCCCTGAATGATTCCATTTGCCGGCATATACAGGAAGGTCTGAAGCTTGTAGTACACGCCCAGGATCATGACATAAGTTGCCGAATACATGCTGAGTATGGCGTTGAGTGCGCTTGTGAGCAGAGACGGCAGTGCCATATTGAGTATAGCAGGTATGCCTATGGCATACAGCTTCTTCACCATCAGACCGCCCTCATGCAAATGCTTTATGCCGAACTTCACATTTATCGGTCTTCCAAAGTACACAATAAAATAAATGATCAGTGTAAACACCTGTCCCAGGCCAGTTGCCAGTGCAGCGCCTTCTATACCCATTTCAGGAAATGGTCCCACACCGAATATCAGCAACGGATCAAGCACTATATTCAAAATGCAGCCGCCCATCAGTCCAACCATTGTAACTATCATGCGTCCAACCGACTGGAACACCTTCTCAAATGCAAGATCAACCGAAATAATTATAGAAAATCCAAATACTATGTCAGCATAACGACAGCCAAGGTCAAGGACGTCTCCACTTGCCTTGAAGGCTCTGAGAAACGATGGAATAATGGCAATACACACGACTGTCATCACTATTCCCTGTATAACAGCAAGAAACATCCCCCAACTAGCTGCACGATCTGCCCGCTCATTGTCCTTGGCTCCAAGATATATGGCTATCACCGCGTTTATTCCAACACCAAATCCGATCGCCACAGCATTTACAAAATTCTGCAGTGGAAATACATACGAAAGTGCTGTCATCGCATCCTCACTTATCTTAGCCACAAAGAAACTGTCAACTATATTGTACAAAGCATTCACCATCATCGATATAACCATAGGCAGTGCCATGGACATCAAAAGTGGGAACACCGGCTTTTCTTTCATAAAATTCTCGTTCATAAAACCTCCATCCCCGGATGGCATAAATAAAGCCCCACAACCTTGCGGTTGTGGGGCGAAAAGATGACCTGATCCGGAAAAATCCACCAACTTGTTTTCGTTAAAATTATTATGTATGATTTTATACTTCAACCAGCATATATGTCAAGATCCTGTACGACCACAAAGTAGCCTCTGTCACCATCCTCTTCCACTGGGATAGCATGTATAAGGCTTGCACCCCCATGGTTGTTTGCACAGCTGACTGACAAAACCCCTCTGAGGAAATTTTCTGTCTGATATTCCGTATTGCCGCCTGTGTAACTCTCCATGCGCTCACGGCTGAGAAAATCTCTGACTATTTTTCTTGACCGATCCGAGTCAAACCGGTTACTTATCAATCCAATTACTTCATCGTAGTTATTCGCACAAGATACAGCATTGTTCAGCTCAGAATCGCCTTTTATAACACGGTATTTATCGTTCTCATAATTAACATATATAATATCAGTATACATATATGCGATCCTTGCCTCTACCCTGGATTGAGCCTTTTTTATATCAGACTCTATCTTGTCAAGTACGGTCACTCTGTCCGTACCATCCCTGTTGATGCTGTGGATCACGCTGACATTCTTGCCCTTCTTTTTTGCTTCATACAGCGCAGTGTCCGCGACATTCATACACTCTTCTGTGCTGAATCCTGAACCATTGATCTGACATATACCAGCACTGCAATGGACATTCTGCCCTTTCTCCATTGCCTTGCGCTGAAGTTTTCTGGCAAATCTTATCACCTTTGACTCCAGAACAGATATATCCGATAAGCCCTTATGAAGCACAACATACTCGTCTCCACCATACCTGCAGGCAACGTCCTCTTCATAGCAGTCACTCCGGAGAAACTTTGCCACCTTCTCAATCCAGTAATCACCAACTGCGTGACCATATGTATCATTTACACTCTTGAAATCATCTATATCCACAAATACAAGAGAAGCACTATCTTCGTCAGTCATGTTATCTATATACTCTCTTATCCTCTGCATTCCGGCTGTCTTGTTGTACATGCCGGTCAGAAGATCATGCTCAGCCTCGTACTTTGTACGCTCAACCTCCTGTCTGGATCTCGCAAGTGATCTGTCCATCTCGACCATATCAACTGCAAACATGATCTGTGTAGAAGCAACCACAGATATTGTCTGGAATGAAATCCCATAATAGAATATGACAACAACCGTGGATATACATGGCAGGATAAAATACAAAACACTTGATCAGAAAACTCTTTTTTCCAGTCTTTTTTTATACTGCAAAAGTATCGAAAAACTTAGAACAAGTCCTGCTGCTGCAATAAGCTGCGACAACAGATAACCGCTGCTCCTGTTATAGAAGTTGTTATCATCTATATAATAGAACAGCTTGTCACTGAACTGGGATATAATGAGCAGGACTATCCCAGCAGCACTCAGAACTACCACGCCCCTTGCTTTCGCTGGCATCTTCGTCTCTCCTCTGTTGAGAATGACAAGAAGATAAAACGTAAACAGAGTCATATATAAATAGTTGATAAAGAACACGGCAAAATTGCTTATCTTCAGCATGTAATAGGCTGTCTGTCCTGTTTTTCCCTGATAATACCATGACAACATATCTGCAGCCAGCAGGATGATACATGCAGCCTCCATACATAGACTCACATTCTTTTTATCTCTATTATTATTCTTCTGAAGGAATATAACCACAAATGCAAACAGACAGATTAATATTCCCCACATTTCAAATGCTATATTAAATACAGCAGTCCTATCCACTAACTATGCGCCCCCTTAAACTTCCTGGCGATTTATTGTAGTAATTGTACAATTTGATTTGTGCAACATTTTCTCAATTTTACAAGTTCATATGAGAACCATTCTATATATCATACCTTAATTTGTCAATTACTAGATAACACATATTTATGGAATTTTGTCGCCACAGGGGACATATATGTCCGGCTGTCATGAACAACATAATAAAGCCTGTCAACCAGCTGATGTTTTATGCTAAGAACCTTCACATCAAGCCTTTTGAGTATATCCATGTAAGGGACTACCGCTATTCCAAACCCTGCTGCCACAAGTCCGGCTATGACCTCATCCTCCTCCGTTTCGCATGCTATCTCAGGAGCTTTGCCAAGTCCTTCAAACATCTCATCCACCAGGCTTCTCATTCCAGATCCCTTCGAAAAATATACGTGTTTATATCCAATTGTATCCTCAAGTGTCACCGAATCTCTGTCTGCCAAAGGATGTCCTGACGGTGCTATGACAACCAGATCCTGTCTGCCAACTGGAATGGCGGAAAATCCCATCGTCTCAGGCGGTCTCGAACAGAAAACCATGTCATATTTTCTAGCCGCAAGATCATCAAGCAATTGCCCTGTGGTCCCTGTATGAAATGTAAACGACACATTTCTGTTTTCAGCTTTCTTCAAATACTCCGCTGCCAGACGCGGTACAAATTCCATTCCAAGAGGTCTTATGAGACCAAGCCGTATCACGCCATCCCCGGCAGCCTCCTTTTGTATGGACTCTACCCCCGCATCAAGAGTGCCAAGCGAACGCTCTGCACATGCAAGGAATTCTCTGCCAAATGCAGTGAGCTCCGTATTGCGCCCATTCTTTTCAAAAAGCATTACCCCAAGTTCTTCCTCAAGCTGGGATATTGCGTGACTGAGGCTTGGCTGCGTTATATTCAGATTTCTGGCTGCATTTGTGTAATGCTGAACATGGGCCAGTTCAACAAAATATCTAATATATGACAGGTTCACTTATAACTCCCCCTTTTCATTATTTATACATGATCCTATTCATATTTTAATACAATCCGAATATTTTTTATAGACAAAATCTATCAAACCATAAAAACTATTTATTTGTTATGTGGTGTTGTCGGTGCTACAATCAAAAACCGCAGGGATATACATATATGAAGTCTTAGACAATTAAAGCTCCCCTGATGCCGGGGAAATCAAAGGCTATGTTATAAAACACATTAATGAAAGAAATGAGGAAAAGCAGAAAATGAATACTCAATCAGGAAATGCACATCTGCATAACATGTGGGGCGAGATCGCCCTGATAACAGCAGTCACCATCAACAGTTTCGGAGTGGTTCTCATGCTCTATTCTGCAGCAGGAATATCGGCAATATCCAGCGTGCCATACGCATTCTCGCTGGTTCTTCCAAGACTGACTCTCGGAACCTGGACATACATATTTCAGGGCGTACTTATTCTCACCCTCATGATCATGAGAAAGAAATTCGTTCCCCAATATCTGTGCAGCTTCATAGTTGGTTTCGTATTTGGCAAGATGCTGGATATCCATGAGATGTGGATCGGGGCTTTGCCAACTGCCCTCCCATGGAGAACCCTTTACTTTGTGATAAGTTACATTTTGATATGTATCGGAATCGCACTGTCCAACAGATGTAGGACGGATTTTGCGGACATTCAAAATAAAAAAGAATGTGGAGGTAACAGACAATGGCAAAGACAATTTTTGAGGAAATGGGCGGCAAATACGAAAGGCAAGGCGATTATTTAATACCGTGCTTAACTGTACCCGCCGAAGAAGAACAGCCGATAGGCATCTGGGGACAGCGGCATTTGGATTATCTGAAGCATCACTGCAAAGTTACATACACCAATCTTCTTACAAGCGGCAG